>LFEF01044956.1_pt1 | contig 65896 bp, 61 predicted proteins | sample 619371 | NCBI WGS metagenome assembly LFEF01 (sample SAMN03014291, study PRJNA259931) | freshwater metagenome | biome: lake; feature: waterbloom | place: China: Taihu Lake | collected 2006-08 | depth 0 m m
CCACCGGCCAGGCTCTGTCAGACATTCCCACGGGAGGTGTCTGTCGAAGCCGGACCCGCGCCCGGTCAATCCTCGGGACGAAGGTCCCGAAGACCGTCGCCGCCTTGCCAGAGAGACGCATGCAGCGGGAATAGACGCCGAACGGGGCGCCGGAAGGAGCCACATACATACTTAGACGGGTTGCTTCTGGCGCCTCGTCCGAGACAAGCATTGATAACCCGGAGGGAGATGATCCCGACCGGCGGCGAAGCTTGGGTTTTTGACAATTGGTTTCTCCCTCTCCCCCCTTGTGGGAGAGGTTACAAAATCTGAGGTTTAGCCCGATCAGGGCTAAACCTCAGATTTTGTTGGTGAGGGGATCGGTGCTGCGGGCACGACGAACGGCCCCCCTCTCTGGCGATTTCGATGAGAGAGGCGATTACTGCTCGCCCAGCTTCATGCTGGGATCATAGTCCTTGCCATGCACCGTCTTCACCACGGCCTGGCCGCAATACATGCGGTTTTCGGCAGCGTTGAAGGTGTGGCTCGGCGAGCCGTGCAGTTCCCAACCCTTGTTCAGCGCGTCGGTGACGCGGTGGCAGAAGCTCGAATCATCCGGGCCGGTGAGGAAACGATAGACTTTCATGGCTTGTCCTTTCTGGCGTCGATCAGGGCGAGCTTGGCAAGAAGGCGGGCAGCCTCCTCGGCATGCAGGCGTTCGATCATCCGCCCATCGATGTTGATGACATTGAGGCCCGCATGGGCCGGGTCGGAAAAAGCGTCGACCACGAGACGGGCCTCGGCAATCGCGGCATCGGAGGGGCCGAAATGGCGATTGGTTGGCTCAATCTGCGCCGGATGGATCAGCATCTTGCCATCAAATCCCATGGCCCTGCCCTGCCCGCATTCCTCCGAGAAGGCTTGGAGTTCGCGAAAATCGTTCGACACGCTGTCGATGACGTCGAGCCCATAGGCGCGCGCAGCGAGCACGACCTGCATCAGATAGGGCACGAGATAGGTGCGTCCGGGCGCTGCCGGAATGCCGGTCGCCTTGCGCAGATCGTTGAGCCCAACGACGAAGGCGTCGAGCCGGCTGTCGCTGGTGCGCCCCGATGAGGCGATCGCCGCGGCATTGAGAACGCCGCGGGGCGTTTCGATCATTGCCCAGATCCTGAGACCTTCCGCCGCATCGCTCTCGCCGAGCAGTTCCGCCACGTCCTGAACCGTCACCGGCTCCTCGACCTTCGGCAGCAGAACGGCGTCGGGCAGGACATTCAGAACAAGCGCCATGTCCTCGCGATGGAATGCAGTGTCGGCAGCATTGACCCTGATGATCCGCTCACGGTGGCCAAGGTCTTTATCCTTCAGGAAATTCAGAAGGTTGACGCGTGCATCCGCCTTGCGGTCTTCGGCCACGGAATCCTCGAGATCGAAGATGACCGCATCGCAATCCAGGCTGGTGAGCTTGTCGAGCGCACGGTCGTTGATCGCCGGAACCGTCAAGATCGAACGGCGGACACGGGACGGGTGATGCGCCCGGAAGGAGGAGGCCTCTGAAGTCATGGCCGAGTTCTGGCAAGCTTTGCCCGGCCATGCAAGATGACAATTGGGTGAAAGGCCCTTGCAAAGCCTTGGAATAAGGACCACCTTGGTGATCGAGAAAGGACATGATCATGCAGAATTTTCGATCCGCCGTTTACGCCCTCGCTGGCCTCGCCTTTGTCGGTCTCGCTGCCGCCTTCGCGGTTTCGCTGACGCTGGTGGTCGGTGCGCTCCTGACCGTGACGCTCGGTGCCCGCATGCTGATGGGCAAGACGAAGCGCGCTCCGGTCTACGTCAAGGCGAAGCGTCGCGATGACGTCCGCGTCTGGAACGACGGCAAGGGCACGATCATCGATCTGTAATCCGGCCCCCGGCCGATCCTTCATCTCATCCGAGATCCGGGTGAGATGCCTTTCGTGTGCGAAAGACGACGATAGGGCCTCTTCAAGATTCTCCTTCAATTTATTCCGGTTTTGCTCTATGGGCGGGTCATCAAACGCGCATTAGCCAGATCGAAGGCAGACTGATGGACAAGTTCGTAAAGCTCACCGGTGTCGCGGCACCGCTTCCGGTCGTCAACATCGACACGGACATGATCATCCCCAAGGATTACCTGAAGACCATCAAGCGCACCGGTCTCGGCACCGGCCTGTTCGCCGAGGCGCGCTACAAGGAAGATGGTTCGGAGAACGCGGATTTCGTTCTGAACAAGCCGGCCTACCGGAATGCGCAGATCCTCGTTGCCGGCGACAATTTCGGCTGCGGCTCCTCGCGCGAGCATGCGCCGTGGGCGCTGCTCGATTTCGGCATCCGCTGCGTGATCTCCACGTCGTTTGCCGACATCTTCTACAACAACTGCTTCAAGAACGGCATTCTGCCGATCGTCGTGAGCCAGGAAAACCTGGACAAGCTGATGGACGATGCCTCGCGCGGCTCCAATGCCGTGCTGACCGTTGACCTGGAAGCTCAGGAAATCACCGGTCCCGATGGCGGCAAGATCGCCTTCGAGATCGATGCCTTCAAGCGCCACTGCCTGCTGAACGGTCTCGACGATATCGGCCTGACGCTTGAGAAGGCATCGAGCATCTCGACCTTCGAGCAGTCCAACGCCGCCCAGCGTCCCTGGGCCTGAGCTGAGCCAAAGCGATGAGTTGATGAAGCCGGGCTCGCGCCCGGCTTCTTCTTTGGCTTCAGAGGAAGCGCGCTCGCCAGGCTTCGAGCGCTGCGAGCGACACGCCGATGCCGCCGCAGACCTCGATCAGCGGCGCCTTGTAACGCGACAGCCGATCGGCATGCACATCGGCAACGGCGAGTGCTGCACCGCAGGCGGGCTCGACGAGGATCCGCTGCGCATCGGCAAATTTCAGGCAGGCGGCGACAGCCTCGGCGTCCGTCACCGTGACGCTTTCGATCGGATGCGTATCGAGCAGATCGAAGACATGTTGCGCGACCTGGCGCGCGCCGAGCGAATTGGCGATCGAGGTGATGGCCGGCAGCGTCACACATTCCTTTGCGAGAACGGCAGCGTTCAGCGAGGCGGCCCCTTCCGTCTCGACAGCAATGACGGGGGTCTCGCGCAGCCCGTTGCGCCTGAGGCCCTCAACGATACCGGCGAGCAGCCCGCCGCCGCCGACGCTGGTCACGACACAGTCGAATTCGGCACCGGCCTTGACCACTTCGTCGATCAGGGTCGCATGACCTTCCCAGAGCAGAGGATGATCATAGGGGTGCACGTAGGCGGCCTTGCGTTCGGCGGCGAGTGCGACGGCATGGGCATTGGCCTCGTCAAAGACGGCACCATGCACCAGCACATTGGCGCCCGTTGCAGCAATACGGGCACGGACCTCCGCGGATGTGGTTTCCGGCACGACGATCGTCACCGGCACGCCGAGCGCCCTGCCGGCAACGGCAGCCGCGATGCCGGCATTGCCGCCGGAGGCGCAGAAGATCTCGCGCGCTCCCTTGGCGACCTCGTGCTGGCAGAGAAGGCCGACGCCGCGCAGCTTGAAGCTGCCGGATGGCTGCAGGGCGTCGAGTTTCAGCCAGAGCGGCAGGCCGCTTTTGCTGTAGTCGGCGGAGGTGCGCAAAAGTGGCGTTTCGATGTGAAGGGGAGAAAGCGGCATGGGGCACTCGAAAGGGGACAAGGGGATGCTCAAGGTGTGGCGTGTTTTGAACCTCCAAACCTTCAGGGTCAACCATCCCTTGCCCTCCGGTTGGCGCGCCAAACCGTACCGTTTCCGGCCTATCTCGCTTGAAATGCCCCTGCCCCGCGCGTAAGACACCGCGACTTCTTTTTCGAGTGGAGGGTTTCCATGACGGCTCGCAATCTTCTCCTGCTGCCAGGTGACGGCATCGGCCCCGAGGCCATGGCCGAAGTTCGCAAGATCATCGGCTACATGAACGAGGCGCATGGCGCCGGCTTCGTCACCGACGAAGGTCTCGTCGGCGGTTCCGCCTATGATGCCCATGGTGCGGCAATTTCCGAGGCTGACATGGCAAAGGCGCTCGCCGCCGACGCCGTTCTCTTCGGTGCCGTCGGCGGTCCGAAGTGGGACGACGTGCCTTATGAGGTGCGCCCGGAAGCCGGCCTGCTTCGTCTGCGCAAGGATCTCGAACTCTTCGCCAACCTGCGTCCGGCGATCTGCTATCCGGCGCTCGCCAACGCCTCCTCGCTGAAGCCGGAACTGGTCGAGGGTCTCGATATCCTCATCGTCCGCGAACTGACCGGCGGCGTCTATTTCGGCGAGCCGAAGACCATCACCGATCTCGGCAATGGCCAGAAGCGCGCCGTCGACACGCAGGTCTATGACACCTACGAAATCGAGCGCATCGCCGCCGTCGCCTTCGAACTGGCCCGTACCCGCAAGAATGCCGTCTGCTCGATGGAAAAGCGCAACGTCATGAAGTCGGGCGTCTTGTGGAACCAGGTCGTCACCGCGACCCACAAGGAGAAGTTCTCCGACGTCAAGCTCGACCACATGCTCGCCGACGCCGGCGGCATGCAGCTGGTGCGCGCACCGAAGCAGTTCGACGTCATCGTCACCGACAACCTGTTCGGCGACATGCTCTCCGACGTCGCCGCCATGCTGACCGGCTCGCTCGGCATGCTGCCGTCTGCCTCGCTCGGCGCGCCGGATGCCAAGACCGGCAAGCGCAAGGCGCTTTACGAGCCCGTGCATGGTTCCGCACCCGACATCGCCGGCAAGGGCATTGCCAACCCGATCGCCATGATCGCCTCCTTTGCCATGTGCTTGCGCTACTCCTTCAACATGGTGAAGGAAGCCGACACGCTGGAGAAGGCGATTGCCAATGTGCTCGACAAGGGCATCCGCACCGGCGACATCATGGCCGAGGGTTGCCGCCAGGTCGGCACCGTCGAGATGGGCGATGCGATCCTCGGTGAGTTCAAGGCTCTCTCGGCCTGAACCGCACCAACTGAAGTTTCAAGCGACGGCGCGGGGCAACCCGCGCCGTTTTGCATTTCCGGCTCCGGGTTGCCGCATATCCCCCTTTATCTCTCACTTCCCCGTGATCGCCAATGCTCGACAGAAGGTCGCACCCCCTGCGGCAATCCGATGTCGCATGGACCGCGTAGTAGTGGTCAGACAAGCAGATGAGAGCGACGCAACCACCGCCCTTGCCTCCCTGATTGGAACCTGACCGAGGCTCAGCCGTTCAGGGTCCAATGCCGGCAAGAAGGCCTGCGAGAGGCCAGCGGTCCCGAGAGACCATGGAGATGTTCGATGAAAGCCACATCCGCTGACAGACACATCATCAAGTATGCCATGTCACAGCCCTACCTGGAGCGCGAGGAAGAACTCGACCTCGCCATCCGCTGGAAGGAGCATGATGATCAGGGCGCCCGCAATCGGATCGCCCAGGCGCATATGCGGCTGGTCATTGCCATGGCTTCCAAGTTCCGTGGTTTCGGCCTTCCCCTCAACGATCTGATCCAGGAAGGTTATATCGGCCTTCTCGAAGCAGCCGCCCGCTTCGACCCGGGCCGCGAAGTCCGCTTCTCGACCTATGCCGGCTGGTGGATCCGGGCGTCGATGCAGGACTATATCCTGCGTAACTGGTCGATCGTGCGCGGTGGCACCAGCTCCAGCCAGAAGGCGCTGTTTTTCAACCTGCGTCGCCTGCGTGCCAAGCTTGCCCAGGGTGACAATCGCCTCTCCGACCAGGCCATTCATCAGGAAATCGCCTCGGCGCTCGGCGTCAGCCTCGCCGACGTCCAGTCGATGGATGCGCGGCTGTCCGGCAACGACGCATCGCTGCAGACGCCGGTCGCCGGTCGCAATGGTGAGGGCACCGAACAGCTCGACATGCTGGAAAGCAATGAGGCTCTGCCCGACGAGCAGGTCACATCGATCATCGATGGCGAGCGCTGGAATGGCTGGCTAAAGGACGCGATGAACCGGCTCAACGAACGCGAAAGCCGGATCATCAAGGCGCGCCGGCTGACAGAGGACGGTGCAACCCTGGAAGAACTCGGTGCCGAACTCGGCATTTCCAAGGAGCGCGTACGCCAGATCGAAACCCGGGCGCTGGAGAAGCTCAAGATTGCCCTGACCGACAAGGCACCAGCGGCTGCCCGCTACGAAATGGCGTATTGAGACAACCGCGTAGCACAATCAGAAAAGCCGGCCTTCGCGCCAGCTTTTTTCTTGGCTCGACAACAGCCCTCACTCGGAAATGATCTTCACCCGCATACCCGGGGTGACCGTCGAGGTCGGGCCGAGCGCGTTGATCAGGCGGAAAAGTTCAAGCTTGCGATCCGTCCCCATCATGCGGGCAGAGAGCGTGCCGACGGTATCGCCGGGGGCAACCGTGACGACGCGGACGCGTAGCGGCTTCAGGGATGCGGCTTCCTGCGGGGTGATGCGACGGAAGGATGCCCGCAGCTGTGCCGCCGTCGTTTCAAGCGCCGGACTGCCCTTTGGCACTGCGGTCAAGAAGCGGAAGATCTGCGGGCCGATGCGGATGACGGTGATGTCGAAATCCCAGCGATCGGCCGAGGCGCGCGCGGTTGCGGCTTCCAAGCCGTTGACGGTGATCGTCCGGATCGTATCGGGCAACAGACCCGTGACCCAGCCGCTCGAAATATAGTTCGGCAGGCTGATCTTCTGGTTGTCGGCAACACCATCGAACCGGATCGCGACATCGCCCGGACCGGTGGCCAGAACGGCCTCGACCTTGTTGTCGATCTGGAAGCCCGGCGGCACGTCGAAACGGATGCCGAGCTGGCCGTGCAGGAAGGTCTGGCCGCGGACGAAGCCTTCCTGCGGGCTGTCGCCATAGAGCAGGCCGTCGATGCCGTTCAGATAATAGTCGCGACCCGTCTCGCCATGGGTGCCTTCCGGGCCGAAGGCGCGGGCATGGCGCTTGGCGAGCTCGACACGCTGCGGCGCGTTCGGGTGGCTCGACAGGAAGTCCAGGCTCTGGTCGGCATCGGGATCGACAGAAGTGAACTGGCTGTACCGCGCCATGGAATCGAGGAAGCGGGCGGCAGCGTAAGGGTCATAGCCGGCTTCGCCCAGCGTGCGCACGCCGATGACATCGGCCTGCAGTTCCTGCTGGCGCGAGAAGGCGGCGAGGCGCAGCTTGCCACGGGCGAGCGCCTGCTTGCCGGCGAGATCGCTGGAGAGCACTTCGGCCACGACGCGGCTTGCAATGACTTCCGCCTCTTCACGGCGCTGACGCTCTATACCGTGATTGGCGGTCACATGCGCCATTTCGTGGCTGAGCACGGCGGCGACTTCCGAGGCATCATTGGCAAGCGCCAGAAGACCGCGCGTCACGTAGAGATAGCCACCCGGCAGCGCGAAGGCATTGATCGCCGGCGAATTCAGGATGGTGATGCGGTAGGACTGGTTCGGGTTTTCCGAAACCGCCGTCAGCGCGCCGGCGATGCGGGCGACGAGGCGTTCGGTCTTGGCGTCGGAATATTCCCCGCCATAGGAAGCGACGATGCGCGGATGCTCGCGGGCACCCATCTGGGCACGCGGATCACCCTTTTGCACCTCGTCAACGATCTGCGGATTGCTGGACGGGGCAACTGAGGGCTCATAGGCCTGTTCGAAGAGCGACTGGCAGGAGGAAAGCACAAGCCCAGCCGAGACCAGCGCGGCAACGCTCGACGCGAGCCTTGCAGGCCGGCGCCACCGATCTCGATCGGCAGTCATCGTGCTGTTCCGGCTCAAAAACTGCATCCTGCCCCTTCACGCTGTGCCCCGATATCACCGACATGGCCGACATCCGGGTGCAGCATCCAATTGCCATCTGCCGAGATCGCATCATGGCGATCCGGCAGCCCTTCACATAATGCGAAATCGCCGCATGCTCCAGAAGATAGTCACGCCAACGGAAATGACCAATGGTCTTGCCGGGGGAACAACCATTCCCTACGCGCATGGCAGGCGGGGGCGACCAAATTAAGGCGATTTGCCTGCAAATTCCGTATCGCCAAGGAAGTCTCGGACCGCCGGCAGGTCGGTTGTTGCGAGAAACTCAGCCTTGGATGCGTGCAACAGCATCTGACCGTCGGCGATGAAGAGAACGTGATCGGCCAGCCGCACGACGTCGCGCGGGTCATGGGTGACGAGAAGGATCGTGGATCCGGTTTCCGCATGGAGATCGCTCAGGAGTTCCACCATAGCCGCGCGCAAGCCGGGATCGAGCGCCGCGAAGGGCTCGTCGAGCAGCAGCACCGGACGTCTGCGAACCAGAGCCCGGGCAAAGGCCGCCCTTTGCCGTTCTCCGCCGGAAAGCGACCCTGGCAGCCGTCGCTCGTAGCCGGGAAGTCCGACGCGGGCGAGAGCATCGGAGATCGCCTTACGATCAGCCGACGTCAGCCGCAGGCCAGGATGGATGCCGAGGCCGATATTGGTGAACAGATCGAGATGGGAAAAAAGGTTGTTGTCCTGGAAGACCAGCGATACGGGACGCTCCGCCGGCGCAAGACCCGTCACATCCTCGCCGGCAATCTCGATGCGTCCGGATATCGGCTGCTCGAAACCTGAGACGAGGTTGAGCAGGGTCGACTTGCCCGAGCCAGAGGGGCCGACAATGGCCGTGATGCCCCCGCTGTCGAAAGCACAATCGAAATGGAAGCTGCGATTGCCGAGCGTCAGGCGCGCGTCATGCAGGCGGATCGCGCTCAAAACTTCGTCACGCATCGCGTCTCTCCCGCTGATCGCTGTTTTTCTGTGGCCCCGGAGCACCGATCAGGGCAAGTGCCAGACAGACGACACCGAGCAGCAAGGCCAGCCCATGGGCATCCGTACTGCGATAACTGCCCATCTGGGCGTAGATGAGGGCGGGTAGGGTCGAGATGTTTTCCGAGCCGAACAGGGCGACGGCGCCGAGATCACCGAGCGACAGTGCCATGGCAAAGGCAAGCGCCATCAACAGAGGACGTTTCAGGACCGGCCAATCGATGCGGCGCAGGCGCTGCCCGACCGACAGGCCGAGACTTTCGGAAAGACGCCCGGTGCGCGCCCGATGCTCGCGATAGGCCGGTTCCAGCACCCGCACCGCAAAGGGCAGGGCCATCAGCGCGTTGATACCGGCAACCACGAAGGGCGCAAAGCTAGCGACGTCGCCGCGCGGCCTCAAGGCCAGGAACCAGCCGGTGGCGAGCACGCTGGTCGGGACGAGCAGGACCAGCGAAGAGGCGGCGGCCAGCGCCACGGAGAAGATGCGGCTGCCGGCATTGCGGTTTCGGACCGTTGCGATTTCGGCTCTCGCGGCCACGGCGCCATAGGCGAGCAGGACAGAGGTGAGACCCGATGTGACCGCCACGACAAGGCTGGTCAGGGCTGCCTGATGAACACTGGCTTGGGAGATGAGCCTACCGAGATCGGCCTGCAGCCCCGACACGACCACCTGGCCCAGCGGCAAGACGAGGAAGAGACCGGCCAGCAGCAGCAGCAAGCCGTCGATCAGCCGTACCAGCGGCCGCTTTCCATCGAAGCGCTGATAGCTGCGACCGCTGGTCACGCCGGTATCGGAGGCAGCGGGCAGAAGGCTTAAGGCTGCGAGGATGACGGCCGTGACCGTGATCTGCAGGAGGGCGAGAGAAACGGCGCGCTCGGGGTTAAAATCGAAGCGCAGCGCCTGATAGATGGCGACCTCGATCGTGGTTGCGGCCGGTCCGCCGCCAAAGACCAAAACAAGCGTGAAACTCGTGACGCAGAGCATGAAGATCAGGCCTGCCGCGCCGGGAATGACGCGAGCGAGCACCGGCCATTCGATGAAGCGGAAGGTGGAGAGTGGCGAGAGGCCGAGGCTTGCCGACATGCGCCAGTATTCCGCCGGCACCCGTTCGAGTGCAGACAGCATCAGCCGTGTTGCGAGCGGCAGGTTGAAGAAGACATGGGCCACGAGGATGCCGGTCAGCCCGTAGATCGAGATCGGCTGGGAGAGGCCGAGAGTGCTCAGCGCATCATTGACGATGCCGCTTCGTCCGAAGATGCCGATCAGGCCGAGCGCGCCGATCAGAACGGGCAGGCCCATCGGCACGGCCATCAGGCGGATCAGCCAGATCCGACCGGGGAAATCCGGCTGTCGGGCCAATGCGCTGGCGACGGGTAGGGCAAGGCCCACGGAGAAAAGCGTCGACAGGAAGGCCTGCCAGAGGGTGAAGGACAGCACCGACCGCACGACCGGATCGGCAAAGGCTGACAGAAGACCGCCGGAAAGCCGGCCCGCCAGCAGTGCTGCGAGCGCCACGCCGACAAAGCCCGCCACCACCAGCAAAACGAAAAGGCCGCCCGCAAGTGCGGGCAGCCTCTGGCGTCTCGACTGGTGAAGCGGACGGAGCATCCGATTTTACTTCAGCGTCATGGCTTTCAGCCACTCGTCGATCCAGGCCTGGCGGTTTGCGGCGACTTCGGCCGGGTCCATCAGGAAGGTGGTCTTCGGCTGCACGAGCTTGCCGAAGGCCTCCGGCAGGGGCTCGGACGTGGCGGCGACCGGCATCATCCAGTTGTTGGTCGGGATGGTGTCCTGGAAACCGGGCTCAAGCATGAAGGCGAGGAACTGGCGGGCGAGCTCCTTTTCCGGTGCATTCTTCAGGAGGCCTGCGACCTCGATCTGGATGTAATGCCCTTCGGAGAATTCGGCAGCCTGGTAACGGTCGGTCTCTTCGGCAACCATGTGGTAGGCCGGCGAGGTGGTGTAGGAGAGCACCATCGGCGCTTCACCCTTGGTGAATAGGCCATAGGCTTCCGACCAGCCGGGGGTGACGGTCAGCACGCGGTCCTTGAGCTTGGCCCAGGCTTCCGGCGCCTTGTCGCCATAGACCGACTTGACCCAGAGCAGCAGGCCGAGACCCGGCGTCGAGGTGCGCGGATCCTGGATGACGATCTTCTGGGCCGGATCGCCCTCGACCAGTTCCTTCAGGCTCGTCGGTGGCGTCTTGATCGTCTCGGTGTCGTAGATCACGGCGAAATGGCCGTAGTCATAGGGCAGGAAGACATCGTCGCTGAAGCCGCCCGGCACCTTCACGGCCGAGGCATCAACGCCATGCGCTTCGAACAGGCCGGTCTGCTTGGCTTCCTCGACGAGATTTGTGTCGAGCCCGAGAACGACGTCGGCCTTGGATGTCTCGCCTTCCAGCTTCAGCCGGGTCAGAAGCGCCACACCATCGGCGACGCCGACGAAGTTGACGGTGCAGTCGCAGGTCTTCTCGAAGGCTTCCTTGATCTTGGGGCCGGGACCCCATTCCGAGACGAAGCTCTCATAGGTGTAGATGGTCAGCGTCTTGCCTGCAGCCAGAGCTGGCGTGACAAGGCCAATCATGGCGGCTGCAACGCCGCCGATAAGCATGGAAACAGTTGTGGGTCGCATGGCGCCCTCCTCCTTCATCATCATTGCTGTCGGGATAGGGCGTTTGCGATCGACGCGTCTAATCCCTCCGCCGGTGTTAACCGGATCAGGTTCCGCGGGTTGGCTGACGCCTCTCAGCATTCCGATCGTTTGCGATCGGAAGGCACCCCGTTAGAGCAGTCTTGAGATAGCGCGCCACTTTGCAGAGCGCAAGGTGGGGACAATTAACCGCATCGTCACAGCCATGAGGAAATTGACACTTTGCCTGTGTTACAACGATATCGGGATATGTGAGAACCGGTGCGCATGGCAGGCTTGCAGTCGAAGGGCATTACTGAAACGGACCGCGTCGTTGCCGAGGTCGAGGCCAGTTTCAGCCGTCAGCTGGCCATGGCGCTGGACAGCTTCTGGAAATCCGACGCCCGCAACCGCATTCTCGGCTTTGCCTTTGCGCTGGTCGTGGTGATCCTTGCCACCGTCTACGGCACCGTCCAGCTCAATCATTGGAACGCCCCCTTCTACAACGCGCTCGAACGCCGCGATCTGCCGGCATTTCTGACGGAGCTGCGCAACTTCGCGATCATTGCCGGCGTGCTGCTGGTACTGAATGTCGTGCAGGCCTGGCTGAACCAGATGACAGCGCTCTACATGCGCGAGGGCCTGTCGCGCGACGTCGTGGATCAGTGGCTGAACGGAGCGCGTGCCTACCGGCTTTCGGTGTCGAGCGCGCTTGGCGTCAATCCGGACCAGCGGCTGCATGAGGATGCGCGCAAGCTGGCGGAGATGACGACATCGTTGTCGATCGGCCTGTTCAATGCCACGATCCTGCTCGTCAGCTTCATCGGGGTTCTCTGGGGCCTGTCCAGCGAGTTTACCTTCAAGATCGGCGACTGGAGCTTCCAGATCCCGGGCTACATGGTCTGGGGTGCGCTCATCTATGCGCTCGCCGCGTCGCTGCTCAGCCAGCTGGTCGGACGCAAGCTGTCGCGGCTGAATGCCGAGCGCTATGCCCGCGAGGCGGATCTGCGCTTTTCGCTGATGCGCGCCAACGAGAACCTCGAGGCGATCGCCGTCACACGCGGCGAGGCGACAGAGCGGCAGCATATCCACGGAGCGCTGGATGGCGTGCTGCTGTCGATCCGCCATCTGGCGCTGGCGCTCACCAATCTGACCTGGGTGACCGCCGGCTTCGGATGGCTTGCGATCATCGTGCCGATCCTGATTGCCTCGCCGGCCTATTTTGCCGGCACCATTTCCTTCGGTGGCCTGATGATGGCCGCTGCCGCCTTCACCCAGGTCTATTCGGCGCTGCGCTGGTATGTCGACAATTTCGGGGCCATTGCCGACTGGCGGGCGGCGCTGATGCGCGTCACGGTGCTGAGAGCCGCCCTGACCACGATGAACGACAACGAAGGTGGCAGCGGGCGGCTGACGCTCGCCCGCAGCGAGGATGGGACGCTCAGGCTGGAAAATCTCGAGATCTGCGTTCGCGTCAACGGCGACGCCTGCGAAAGCGCCTTCCATCTCAAGGAAAGGGATGTCGTGATTTCCGCCGGCGATCGCGTGATGGTCAATGGCGACCAGGGCGTGAACCGCAAGCTGCTCTTCCATGCCATGGCCGGGCTCTGGCCTTTCGGCGAGGGACGCATCCTCCTGCCGGAGGACGAACTCGTCTTCGTGCCGCAGGCCGGTTACCTGCCCGAGGGGCGGCTGCGCAGCCTTCTCACCTATCCCTCGCTCTCTGCCACTGTCGATGATGCCGCTCTCGTTTCGGCCCTCCAGACGGTCGGGCTTGGCGAATTTTCCCGGCGCCTGGATGAAAAAGGACGCTGGGAGAGGATCCTCGACAAGGACCAGCAGATGGCGCTGGCTTTCGCCAATATCCTCATCCGCAAGCCCCGCTGGCTGGTGATGCAGGATGTGCTGGAAGGGCTGGAGCCGGAAACCGAAAGCCGGCTCACGAAAATTCTGGCGACGGATCTGGCCGAGACAACGCTCATCTATCTCGGCCGGTCGCTTGCCTTTGCCAATGCGACGGGGGCAAAGGCTGTTCACCTTGAGAAATCAGGCCCGCCTTCGCCCGATGCGGTCACATGAGGGCAATCAGCCCTCGAGTTCCTCGCGCAGCATCTCAAGCTCCAGCCATTCCTCTTCCATGCGGGTGATATCGGCGCGCAGCTTTTCCATTTCGGCGGCGAGCTTGTTGAAGGTTGCCGGGTCCTTGGTGAAGAGGTTGGGGTCGGCCATCTTCGCCTCACGCGCGGCGATCTCCTTTTCGGCCTTTTCCATTTCCTTCGGCAGGTTTTCCAGCGCGAACTTCTGCTTGAAGGAGAGCTTGCCCTTGCTCTTCGAGCCGGCCTCTGCGGGCTTTCCGCCCGAGGCTTCCTGGGCCTTTGCTTTCTCGGCCTTTTCGATCCGCTTGCGCTCGTCCTCGACGCCCTTGCGCTGGGCCAGCATGTCGGAATAACCGCCGGCATATTCGATCCAGCGACCATCGGGGGCGTCCGGATTGGCCGGCGCGATGGTCGAGGTCACCGTACGGTCGAGGAAGTCACGGTCGTGGCTGACCAGGATAACGGTGCCGGAATAGCCGGCGACGATTTCCTGCAGGAGGTCGAGCGTCTCGATGTCGAGGTCGTTGGTCGGCTCGTCGAGGATCAGAAGGTTCGAGGGCTTGGCCATCATCCGCGCCAGCATCAGCCGCGCGCGCTCGCCGCCCGAGAGGTTGCGGATCGGCGTGCGGGCCTGTTCCGGCTGGAACAGGAAGTCCTTCATGTAGCCGGTGACATGCTTCTGCTCGCCGTTGACCAGAAGGTTTTCGCCGCGACCGTCGGTCAGGTAATGGGCCAGCGTGTCATCGGGGTTCAAGTCCTCGCGCTTCTGGTCGAGAACCGCGATTTCCAGATTGGTGCCGAGCTTCACCAGACCTTCGTCGGGTTCGAGCTGGCCCGTCAGCATCTTCAGGAGCGTCGTCTTGCCAGCCCCGTTCGGACCGATCAGGCCGATGCAGTCGCCGCGATGGACGCGGATCGAGAACGGCGCGACGATGGCGCGATCGCCATAGGTCTTGGTGATCTTGTCCGCCTCGATGACGAGCTTGCCGCTTTCCTTGCCCTCGGTCACGGATGCCTGGATCGTGCCCTGGGGGCCCTTGTGGCCGCGGTAGTTGGCGCGCAATGCCTGGAGATTGCCGAGACGGCGCATGTTGCGCTTGCGCCGCGCGGTCACACCATAGCGCAGCCAGTGTTCTTCGCGTTCGATCTGGCGACCGAGCTTGTGCTGCTCGATTTCTTCTTCTTCCAGCACCTGGTCGCGCCATTCCTCGAAATGGGCAAAGCCCCGGTTCAGCCGGCGCGACTGGCCACGATCGAGCCAGACGGTGGCAGTCGAGATCTTTTCGAGGAACCGGCGGTCGTGGGAAATCAGGACGAGCGCGCTGCGGCTCTTCGACAATTCACCTTCCAGCCATTCGATCGTCGGCAGGTCGAGATGGTTGGTCGGCTCGTCGAGCATGAGGATGTCGGGCTCTGGCGCCAGCACCCGGGCAAGGGCCGCACGGCGTGCTTCCCCGCCGGAGAGGCGGGTGGGATCTTCCTGTCCGGTCAGTCCGAGATGTTCGAGCAGATAGGTGACCCGATAGGGATCGTCTCCCGGTCCGAGACCGGCCTCGGCATAGGCCTGGACGGTCGTGAAGCCAGCGAAATCAGGGGCCTGCTCCAGATAGCGTATCGTCGAGGCCGGATGACGGAAGACCTCGCCCGATTGGGCTTCCACCAGTCCGGCCGCGATCTTCATCAGCGTCGACTTGCCCGAGCCATTGCGGCCGACCAGGCAGATGCGGTCGCCGGGTTCGACCTGGAGGCCGGCGCCGGCGAGCAGCGGCGTGCCGCCGAAGGAGAGATGGATATCGTCGAGTTTCAGAATGGGAGGCGCCAAGGCATCAGGCTCCGGAAAGGTCATAAGGGCGGGCGAGCAACATGGCCCGGCCACGGGAAAGCGAGACCGAGATCGGCCCCTCGGCGACGTTGGATATGGTGCGCGACGATCCGAAAGGCAGTTTGAAATCCTGCAGCGGATAGCGTGCATTGCGGATCGTCAGGCCTTCGAGCGCCGTAAAGCCAAGCACGGAAAAGAGCGCGCCTTGCGGCAGTTCGAGCGCGAGTTCGCTCTCCTCCGCAAAGGGATAGGCCTCTTCCTCGCCCGAAGTGAGCACGACCTCATAACCGTCTTCGACAAGGCCGAGCGCGTTCAGATAGTGCTGCAGGGCGTGGTCGGAGCGTTCGCCGGCAAGCGCACCGGCAAGGATGAGACGGGTTGCACCGCGGGCTATGGCCTCGGCGACCGCGATCTCGCCGTCGGTGACAGCCTTCGCGGCCGGATAGGTGCGGCGCTCGACCGACGGGAAACGGTCGATCAGGGCGACATCGCTGCTGTCGAAATCGCCGACCCAAAGCTCAGGTGTCAGGCCAAGACCGACAGCATGGCGCATGCCGCTATCGGCCGCGATCACACGGCTGCCCTGCGTCAATGCCCGCAGGCGATCCGTGACGGTCAGGTTGCCGCCGAGCAGGAGAGTGAAGGAGGTCGCGTTCATGCGCCTGCCCATACCGCATCTTCGGCAAAAAGGGAAAGCCGAAAGCGTGGGCGATCGGGAAGGTCAGAGGATGCAGGGGCGGGGATGGCGGACTACGATGAGGCCGCCACGCCCCCCGGGTCAACGCTTCTTGGGCGAAGCGGCCTCGGCATTCTTGATCTGGGTGGTGAAGCTCGACACCGGAGCCGTGGAGGGCTTCGGCTTGTCCTGCTTCGGTTTCCTTACTTCGCGGTTCGAACGCTGCTGGCCTTTAGCCATGATGTGCTTTCCTTTTTCGGAGTGGCCGGTGCCCGGGCGGATGCCTTGCTGCGGCTTGGGTCGATGTCGCCTTCGGCGATGCAGCGGTCGAAACTCTCATTTTCGAAACGCACGCGGTACTGCCTGCTTCCTGCCGTTTCGGGCAGGGTCGCCAGCACCTTGCAGGTGCCAGTGCTGCGGGCCAGGCGGACGGGGCCTTCCTTGAGGACGAGCAGGTCGCCGATCGAGTAGATGTGTCTGGTCAATGCTGTCTCCTGCAGTGGGATGCTGCGATCGGGAAAGCCTTCCGGCGCGACATGGCCGAAAGAATCTGTGGGACGGTGTGGCCTGGCAAACGGCTGGCCATGGCGGCCAAACCGATCGTTCGGCCTGCGGAGTCTTGGTCGTGGGAAGGTCGGTGATGCCCGGCGCCCGATGTTCCGACCTCGCGGAATGGGCTTTTGCAACAAGGCACGCATCAGCTTTCGTGAATTCACGTTGTCAGAATGGGGCAAAAACACAAGCTTTATCTGCCCGAAACGGTGAAACTGTCTGCTTCACTTGCGCGGGAATGGTCCTCTGACTAGGTTTCAGCCCGTTCAAGGAAGAGGTCGAGACATCATGCAGTTTACCGGAACCGCCGACTATGTGGCCGACAAGGATCTGATGATTGCTGTCAATGCGGCCATCCGCCTCGAGCGGCCCCTGCTCGTCAAGGGAGAGCCCGGCACCGGCAAGACGGAACTGGCGCGCCAGGTCGCAGCCGCCCTCGGTCTCGACATGCTCGAATGGAATGTCAAATCGACGACGAAGGCGCAGCAGGGGCTCTACGAATATGACGCCGTCTCACGCCTGCGCGACAGCCAGCTCGGCGATGCCCGTGTCAACGACGTGAGCAATTACATCCGCAAGGGCAAGCTCTGGCAGGCCTTTGCCGCCGAGCGGAAATGCGTGCTGCTGATCGACGAGATCGACAAGGCGGATATCGAGTTTCCCAACGATCTCCTGCAGGAACTCGATCGCATGGAGTTTCACGTCTACGAGACCGGCGAGACGGTGACTGCGCGGGTAAGGCCGATCGTCATCATCACCTCGAACAACGAGAAGGAATTGCCGGACGCCTTCCTGCGTCGCTGCTTCTTCCATTACATCCGCTTTCCCGAAATGGAGACCCTGGAGCGGATCGTCGAGGTTCATTATCCCGGCATCAAGAAAACCCTGCTGCGCAATGCGCTGACGCAATTCTACGAAATCCGCGAAACGCCGGGGCTGAAGAAGAAGCCTTCCACCTCGGAAGCACTCGACTGGATCCGTCTTTTGGTTTCCGAGGATGTCGATCCGGCGGATCTGCGCGGCGAGGCGAAGAATGCGCTTCCGAGACTGCACGGCGCGCTCCTGAAGAACGAACAGGATGTTCACCTCTTCGAACGGCTCGCCTTCATGGCCCGGCGCGACCGCTGATCGCCGTCAGCTGTTTCCGCCAGATCGTGAGTGCTGCGACATCCGGTGTCGCTGCCCCGCTTGACGGCTGGCTGCCGGATAGGATCAAATTCAAGCCTCACGATTGCAGTGCCTGATCAAGCAAGCGGCCCGGCACGCCAATCCGCCACGTTCCGGAGCCTTTCATGCTGCTCGGCATTCTCGCGGGTCTTTTGACCTGTGCCCTCTGGGGTCTGACCTTCGTCGCCCCAAGGCTCATCGACCCCTATTCGGCTCTTGACCTCACTGTCATGCGCTACGGCGCCTTCGCGCTCGGCTGCCTGGTGCTGATGATCCATCCGCGGCTGCGCCCGCAGGGCTTCAGCCGCCAGAGGTGGATGATTGGCCTTGCCCTGGGCTCCGTCGGTTACATCGGATATTTCCTGGCCGCAGCCTTTGCCGTTCTCTTGGCGGGCGCCGCCATCCCGCCCCTGATCGTGGGCCTGATGCCGGTGGTGCTGGCGGTGATCGGCAATACGCGGGATCGGTCGCTGCCCTGGTCGCGACTGACCCTGCCGCTTCTGCTGATCCTCATCGGTGTGAGCGTCGTGAATGTCGACACCCTGGCACGGACCGAGCCGACGGAACTCGGATCCCTCTTGCTCGGGATCCTCCTGTCCTTCGTCGCTCTGTCCACCTGGGTCGCCTACGGGCTCATCAACTCCGTGGTGATGAACGGGCCGAACCCGCCGCAGAGTTTTCACTGGACGGCCATCCAGGGTATGGGCGCCGGCATCGGCGTGCTCCTGCTCCTGCCCTTCGCAACCTTCCCTGACCTGATGGCCGCCGGCGTCGAGGGGACGGGCCGCTTCATCTTCTGGGCGCTGCTGCTGGGGCTTGCTGGCTCGCTCATGGCGACCTGGCTTTGGTTGATCGCCGCAACGCGCATGCCGCTGGCGCTGGCCGCCCAGCTCATCGTGGCCGAGACGGTCTTCGGCCTGTTCTTCGGCTTCCTCTATGAAGCCCGCCTGCCGACGATGTGGGAAGGGACCGGTATTGTCCTGCAGATTGCAGGGGTCGGTCTGGCGATTGCGCTCTTTAACCAGGCGCGCAAGCTGAAGCTTGCGACAGAGGCCATCATCGCATCGCGCAATGCCTAGACATCAGGACCTGATCAACTGGATCGGTGCGCGCAACGAAAAAAGGCTCCGGAAACCGGAGCCTTTGATCATGCGATAGGCTGTCAGCTGCTTATTCGGCAGAAGCTTCAGCGGCAGCGGCCTTTTCGGCGGCTTCTGCTGCGGCCTTCTCGGCTGCGAGAGCCTGAGCGGCTGCAACCTTTTCAGCCTCGATGCGAGCCTTTTCCTCGGCGATCGCAGCCCGCTCGTTTTCGTTGAGCTTGCGGGCGCGGGTGCCGGTGTTCTCGACGATACGAGCCGACTTACCGCGACGGTCGCGCAGGTAGTAGAGCTTGGCGCGACGGACCTTACCGCGACGGACGACTTCGACGCTCTCGACGAGCGGCGAGTAGACCGGGAATACGCGCTCGACGCCTTCGCCGTAGGAGATCTTGCGAACGGTGAAGCTTTCGTTGATGCCGGCGCCCGAACGAGCGATGCAAACGCCTTCATAGGCCTGCACGCGGGTACGGTTGCCTTCCTTGACGGTGACGTTGACGCGCAGCGTGTCGCCCGGGGAGAATTCCGGGAGCTTGCGCTTGGCTTCGATCTTGGCGGCCTGTTCGGCTTCCAGCTGCTGAATGATGTTCATGTCTAACCTCGGTTTCTTCTGAAACAGCCAGAGCGCTCGACGATGATCCCTTGGAACGATGCCTGAGGATATTGACCCTGACGGGCCGGAGCGAATTCGCAGTTCTTTGTTGTGGCAGACGGGCGAAACGCCCATTTCCGAGGCGGCCAATACACCAAGACATGCGCCTTGTCACCCCTTTGGCACCGATTTTTTGCGCCGCCGCAGAGTGTCGGACGCCTTGCGGCGCAGGATGTCTCCCCCTATCACGGTGCCTGGTTTCGGAGGAGATGGGGTCTGATGTCGATTGCGCTGATACTTCTGCTGTTTGCGGCAGGCTTTCTGTCAGGGGCAGTCAACGCGATTGCGGGCGGCGGAACCTTCCTGACCTTCGGCGCGCTGACGCTCGCGGGCGTCCCGCCGATCAGCGCCAACGCGACCTCGTCGATCATTCAGTTTCCCGGCTACATCACCTCAACGCTCGCCTATGGCAAGGAGCTGAAGGCCATGGGGCGCGGGGCCTGGATCCTTGCGACCGTCTCGGCTGTCGGCGCTCTGGGCGGCGCGCTCTTCCTCATCTCGCTGTCGAACCCCTCCTTTCGCGCCATGGTACCCTGGCTGCTCTTGGGCGCGACCGTGATCTTCGCAGCCGGGCCGAAGCTCCGGCCAAAGACCAAGAGAGAAAGCCATCCTGCCACCCCGCTCGGCCTGACGCTGCAGGGTGCGACCTCCTTCTATGGCGGCTTCTTCGGTGCCGGCATGGGCATCATGATGCTCGCGTCGCTGGGGCTGGCAAGCGGTGGCGATTATCACCGCCTCAACGCGCTCAAGAACTTCCTGTCGATCGTGATTGCAGCCGTGGCGATCATCGTCTTTGTCGGCGCGGGCGCGCTGTCCTGGCTGCATGCTGCGATCATGATCCCGGCCGTGGCAGCCGGCGGCTATGCCGGTGTTGCCGTGGCAAAGAAGGTGCCGCAGTCCATCCTGCGCTGGATCGTGGTGGCTGCCGGCCTGGCGCTTGCCGTCTATTACTTCTTCACCGGCTGAGCAGGCAGAAGATCGGGGCGCCGCTCGCGGGTGAGCATAACCGCCTGCTCGTGGCGCCATTTCTCGATCGCCGCATGATTGCCTGAGGTCAGCACCTCGGGTATCTCCCTGTTCTCGAAGACCTGCGGGCGGGTGTATTGCGGGTGTTCGAGCAGACCACCCTCGAAGCTTTCATGCACGCCGGAGAGCTGGTTGCCCATGACGCCGGGGAGAATGCGGACCACGGCATCGAGCAGGGTCAGCGCAGCCGGCTCGCCACCGGAGAGAATATAGTCGCCGATGGAAACCTCTTCGAGCTGCCGGGCATCGATCACCCGCTGGTCGACGCCTTCGAAACGGCCACAGACAATCACCACGCCCTCGCCTTCCGCCAGTGCGCGCACCCGCTCCTGGGTCAGCGGCCGGCCACGTGGGCTCATCAAAAGGCGCGGTCGCCCATCGTCGGCTATGGAATCGATGGCCCGCGCCAGGACATCGGGACGCAGCACCATGCCGGCACCGCCGCCCGAGGGCGTATCATCAACGCTGCGATGCTTGTCCTCGGCAAAATCGCGGATCTGGACCGCTTCGATCGACCAGTCGCCGCGCTCCAGCGCGCGTCCGGCAAGCGCCAGGCCGAGATGCCCCGGAAACATGTCGGGATAGAGCGTCAGGATGGAAGCCTTGAAGGGCATGGGCGTTCAGCGACCGTTGTTCGGCCGCGGCTTGCCGCCGGCATTGCCGTAAGGCTTTTCCTCGCCGTCGTCCTTCAGGCCGGCGGCGATCGGATCGACGAGAATGCGCCCGCCTTCGAGATCGATCTCCAGCACGGCGGCCTCGGAGAAGGGAATGAGCACGGGCCGCTTGCCTGGGCCCTTGAGCTCCAGCAGATCGCCGGCGCCGAAATCATAGACAGCGGTCACCGCGCCATAGTGATTGTTCTCGGCGTCATAGACCTCGAGCCCCTCGAGGTCTGCATAGTAGAATTCGTCTTCGTCCAGATCATCGTCCGGCAGCGCATCACGGTCGACGAAAAGCTCGGTACCGTTCAGCGCTTCGGCAGCGTTGCGGTCATTGATGCCGCGGAAGCGGACGATCGCGACCGTCTTGCCGTCGCGGATTTCGAGGATTTCGAACTTGCGGCCATCGGCGGCATAGAGAACCCCGTAATCGCCGAGACCCAGCGGATCCTCGGTGAAGGTCTTGACCCGCACCTCGCCCCGGAGCCCTTGGGGCGCACCGATCACGGCCATCAGTATCGGGTTTTCAAGCTTGCTCATGGGTCGGAACTATCCTGCACATGCATGGTTCGGCTTTCCTTTTAGGCGGAAGCGACCGGAAAGAAAACGCAAAAACGGGCGGTGGGTCACCCCACCGCCCGCTGAAAACGGCGAGATGCCGATTATTCTGCAGCGGCTTCCGAAGCGGCGGCAGCAGCGTCGGCTGCCTTCTGTGCCTTCTCGGCAGCGCGCTCCTGGGCCTTCTTGCCCGGCTTTGCCTTGTCCGGGTTGCTGCGGGCGGCGCGCTCGGCAATGCCGGCTTCTGCCATGAAGCGCAGAACGCGGTCGGTCGGCTGTGCGCCCTTGGCGACCCAGGCCTTGATGGCGTCTACGTCAAGCTCGACGCGCTTTTCGTTGTCCTTGCCGAGCATCGGGTTCCAGGAACCGACCTTGTCGAGGAAGCGGCCGTCGCGCGGAGCGCGGGCGTCAGCAACGACGATCTGGTAGTACGGGCGCTTCTTGGAACCACCGCGGGCGAGACGAATCTTGAGGGACATGTGAATACTCCTTGGGTTTTCAGTCCGGGCCGCCGGAGCGAACCCTGTTCTTGTTGAGGCCGCCGTCAGGCGGTCTTTTCGGTGACACCGCCATGTTCGGCGGCAATGGCTTCATGATGCCGGATGACTTCCTTGATGATGAAGTTCAGGAACTTCTCGGCGAAATCCGGGTCCAGATTGGCATCCTGGGCCAGACGGCGCAGGCGGGTGATCTGGTATTCCTCGCGCGCCGGATCGGCGGGCGGCAATTCGTGTGTGGCCTTCAGCACGCCGACGGCCTTGGTGCAGCGGAAGCGTTCCGCCAGCATGTGGACCAGCGCCGCGTCGATGTTGTCGATCGACTGGCGATAGCCGGAAAGCTGCTCCTTGACGGACGGATCAATCATCGGCGCCCTCTCACTTCTTCTTCGGCAAACCGGGAAGGCCCGGGAAACCACCACCACCGAGGCCGGGAAGCTTGGGGCCCCCGAGACCCGGCAGGCCACCAGCGCCCAGACCGGGCAAACCGCCCGGCTTGATGCCAGCGGCTTCGGCCTGCTTGGCGAGCGCTTCGAGCTGCTTCGGGTCCATCTTCGACAGATCCGGCATGCCCATGCCGCCACCCATGCCGCCGAGGCCCATTTTCGAGGCAAGGCCGCCCATCATCTGCTTCATCATGCCGCCTTTGCCCTTGCCGCCCATGGCCTTCATCATGTCGGCCATCTGGCGATGCATCTTCAGAAGCTTGTTGATGTCGGACGCATCCGTGCCGGAGCCGGCCGCGATGCGCTTCTTGCGGGAATGCTTGAGCAGGTCGGGATTGGCGCGTTCGGCCTTGGTCATCGAGGAGATGATCGCGAGCTGGCGCTTGAAGATGCGGTCGTCGAGGCCGGCAGCGGCCATCTTGTCCTTCATGCCGGACATGCCCGGCATCATGCCCATGATCCCGCCCATGCCGCCCATGGCCTGCATCTGCTTGATCTGTTCGGCGAGGTCGTTGAGGTCGAACTTGCCCTTGGCCATCTTCTCGGACATGGCGCGGGCTTTTTCGGCATCGATGTTTTCGGCGGCCTTTTCGACCAGCGAAACGATGTCACCCATGCCGAGAATACGGTCGGCGATACGGCGCGGATGGAACTCATCGAGTTCCGTCATCTTTTCGCCGACACCGATCAGCTTGATCGGCTTGCCGGTGACGGCACGCATCGAGAGCGCTGCACCGCCACGGCCATCGCCATCCATGCGGGTCAAAACGAGGCCGGTGATCCCAACGCGTTCGTCGAAGTTGCGCGCGAGATTGACGGCGTCCTGACCGGTGAGCGAGTCGGCAACGAGCAGGATTTCATGCGGCTTGGCGCGAGACTTGATCTCGGCCATCTCGATCATCAGCGGCTCGTCGATATGTGTGCGGCCGGCGGTGTCGAGGATGACCACGTCATGGCCACCGAGCTTCGCGGCCTGAACGGCGCGGCTGGCGATATCGGTCGGAGACTGGCCGGCAATGATCGGCAGCGTATCGACGCCGGTCTGCACACCGAGCTGGCGGAGCTGTTCCTGGGCGGCCGGACGACGCGTGTCGAGCGAGGCCATCAGGACCTTCTTCTTCTCGCGATCGGTCAGGCGCTTGGCGATCTTGCCCGTGGTGGTCGTCTTACCGGAACCCTGCAGACCCACCATCATGATGACGACGGGGGCCGGTGCGTTGAGGTCGATCGACACGCCTTCCGAGCCGAGCATCTCGACCAGCTCGTCATGGACGATCTTGACGACCATCTGCCCGGGCTTGATCGACTTCAGAACGGCGGCACCGACAGCCTTTTCGCGGACCTTGTCGGTGAAGGAGCGGACGACTTCGAGAGCGACATCGGCCTCGAGAAGGGCACGACGGACCTCGCGCAGAGCAGCCGAGACATCCGCCTCGGACAGTGCGCCACGGCCGGTCAGTCCATTCAGAATGGATCCAAGACGGTCCTGGAGGTTTTCAAACATCGGCTCTTCCTTGCATGGTTCGGGGAAACCCAAACCTCGGTCTTCTCCGCGCGGAAAACAAGACGCAAAGCCAAAAAGCACCCGAGGGCGCAACGCGCTGTCGGGTGTTGACCTCCGGGATCTCTTTATACCTTCTCGGGTCCCGGTCGGCGGCTCGGAGTACTCGTCTCTTCGCAGATTGCGGCGGATAAACAGGAAAACGGCTCGGAAGTCAAGCAAAGTCCCGATTTTTCGGGAGATGCGCAGCACCCGGCAATCTGCGGCAGCGCTATTGCCGTAGAATTGACAAAAACGCATATGGGTAAGCCATGAACAGACGCAGTTTTCTCAAATGGTCGGGCTTCGGTCTCGTCGCCGCTGCAATCGGAGGTCTCGGCTTGCGCGAAGCACAGGCGGGCAATCGCTATTACACCGGTCCGATTTCCGATCATTTCGACGGCAAGGTGTTCTTCAACCCGGGCGGAGAGGAACCACGCGGCTTTACCGATCTGCTGCGCTGGCAGCTCGGCGGCGGCAAGATCGAGTGGCCGAGACCGGCCCAGGCTGAAGACTTTGTAGCGACGAAACCGGAACCTCGCGTCGAAGGAAGCCGGCTTGTCGTCACCATGGTCGGTCATGCGACCCTGCTCATCCAGACGGCAGGGCTGAACATCCTGACCGACCCGGTCTGGTCGGAACGCGCAAGCCCCGTGACCTTTGCCGGACCAAAGCGCAACAATCCGCCGGGTGTAACCTTCGACGACTTGCCAAAGATCGACATCGTCATCGTGACGCACAATCACTACGACCATCTCGACATCGCAACGCTGAAGCGGCTCGTCGAGCGAGACAATCCCCGCATCATCACACCCCTCGGCAACGACACCATCATGCGCGACGACATGCCGGGCATGGTGGCTGATGTCATGGATTGGGGTGACCGGATCGAGATCGGCAAGGGCGTTGCCATCCATTGCGAGCCCTGCCATCACTGGTCGGCCCGTGGCATGGGCGACCGGCGCATGGCACTCTGGGCCGCCTTCGTGATCGAGACGTCGGGCGGCAAGATCTACCACATCGGCGACACCGGCTATGCCGAGGGCAAGCATTACCGCGAAATCAGGGCGAAGCATGGTGACATCAGGGTCGCCATCATGCCGATCGGTGCCTATGAGCCGCGCTGGTTCATGAAGGCGCAGCATCAGAACCCTGAAGAAGCGATCGAAGGCTTCCGCTTGAGCGGTGCAGCCTTCGGCATCGGCCACCATTTCGGCACCTTCCAGCTGACCAATGAAGGCATCGACGATCCGCCAAAGGCGCTGGCCGTGGCCATGTCCTCAGCCGGTATCGGCAATGACCGCTTCAAGGGCTTGCGACCCGGCCAGCAATTCGAAGTGCCTCTCACAAACGCTTGAGAGCCAAGACGCAAGGGCTCGTTGACACGGCTCACGCTTTTGGCCAGACTTGACGCATTCACCAGGGGTGTCCCGACAAGGGGCTGAGATATCGCTACGCCTAATGGCAGCGCGGTGACCCGTTGAACCTGATCCAGTTCATACTGGCGTAGGGACGGTGCGAGCGCTGCAAAAACGACGATTCGAAAACCCGAATCCCGTGGCGTCTTTCCATCATTCCGGCTGACATGACTGGGTCTCCAACCTGAACACTTGGAGCTCCATGATGAACATTGCCCCTAACTTCCCAAAGCCCGACGTCACCACCGGGCCGCTTCCCGCCTCGACCAAGATCTTTTTGGCAGGGGACATGCACCCGGATATCCGCGTGCCCCTGCGCCAGATCGCGCTGCACCCGACCTCCGGCGAACCGCCTGTGAATGTCTATGACGCCTCAGGACCCTATACCGACCCGCAGGCGACCATCGCCATCGACCAGGGGCTTGCCCGGCACCGGACAGCCTGGGTTACGGCACGCGGCGATGTAGAGGCTTATGACGGCCGCGCGGTCAAACCCGAGGACAACGGTTTTGTCTCTGCCGACAAACTCACGCCAGCGTTTCCCGTGAAACATCAGCCGCTTCGTGCCACGGGCGGCAAGGCCGTGACGCAGCTTGCCTATGCCCGCGCCGGCATCATCACGCCGGAAATGGAATATGTGGCGATCCGCGAAAACCTTGGCCGCAAGGCTGCGAAAGAAGCGCTTGTCCGTGACGGCGAAAGCTTCGGCGCCGCGATCCCCGATCACGTGACGCCGGAATTCGTCCGCCAGGAAATCGCCCAGGGACGGGCGATCATCCCGGCCAACATCAACCACCCGGAACTCGAGCCGATGATCATCGGACGGAATTTCCTGGTGAAGATCAACGCCAATATCGGCAATTCCGCCGTCACCTCTTCCATGGCCGAGGAAGTCGAGAAGATGGTCTGGGCGATCCGCTGGGGGGCCGATACGGTCATGGATCTCTCCACCGGCCGCAACATTCACAACATCCGCGACTGGATCCTGCGCAATTCGCCCGTGCCGATCGGCACCGTGCCGCTCTACCAGGCGCTGGAAAAGGTCGGCGGCATTGCAGAGGACCTGACCTGGGAGGTCTATCGCGACACGCTGATCGAGCAGGCCGAGCAGGGCGTCGACTATTTCACCATCCATGCCGGGGTGCGGCTGCATTACATCCCGCTCACCGTGAACCGCGTCACCGGCATTGTTTCGCGCGGTGGTTCGATCATGGCCAAGTGGTGTCTGCATCATCACAAGGAAAGCTTCCTCTACGAGCATTTCGAGGAAATCTGCGACATCTGCCGCGCCTACGATGTCTCCTTCTCGCTGGGCGACGGCTTGCGCCCCGGCTCGATTGCCGATGCCAATGATGCCGCCCAGTTTGCCGAACTGGAAACGCTGGGTGAGCTGACGCAGATCGCATGGGCAAAGGATTGCCAGGTGATGATCGAGGGTCCCGGCCATGTTCCCATGCACAAGATCAAGGAGAACATGGACAAGCAGCTGAAGACCTGCGGCGAGGCCCCCTTCTATACGCTGGGGCCGCTGACGACGGATATTGCACCCGGCTACGACCACATTACCTCCGGCATCGGTGCCGCGATGATCGGCTGGTTCGGCACGGCGATGCTTTGCTACGTCACGCCGAAGGAGCATCTGGGTCTGCCCGACCGCGACGATGTGAAGACCGGCGTCATCACCTACAAGATCGCAGCCCATGCCGCCGATCTCGCCAAGGGTCATCCGGCAGCGCAGCTGCGCGACGATGCGCTTTCCCGCGCCCGCTTCGAGTTCCGTTGGGAAGACCAGTTCAACCTGTCGCTCGACCCGGAAACCGCCCGCGCCTTCCATGACGAAACTCTGCCGAAGGAGGCGCACAAGGTTGCGCATTTCTGCTCGATGTGCGGGCCGAAATTCTGCTCGATGCGCATCTCGCATGACATCCGCGCCGAGGCCCAGAAGGAGGGCCTGACCGCGATGGCGGAAAAATACCGGGCCGGCGGCGATCTCTACATGACGGCAGACGAGATCGAAGCGCTTGAGGCGGGGGAACGGTCATGACCGTCCTGGTGAAAGGCGCTGGTGTCGCAGGGCTGGCGACGGCGCTGGAACTGGCGCGCAGGGGTCTTGCCGTCGAGGTCGTGGAGCGCCGGGCCGATATCGGGCTTGGCGCCTCCCATTGGGCGGGCGGCATGATCGCCCCCTATTGCGAGCGGGAGGCGGCGGAAGAGATCGTGCTGACATCAGGTCTATTGGCTGCCGATTGGTGGGACGATGCCGTGCCCGGTCTCGTCCAGCGCCAGGGCACGCTGGTGCTGGCCAATCCGCGCGATCTCGCCGACCTCAAGCGGTTTGCGAGCCGCACGCGCGGCCATCGCTGGCTGGGCGAGGACGAGATCGCAGAGCTTGAACCGGATCTCGCCGGGCGCTTCGGCACCGGCCTCTTCTTCTCAGAAGAGGCTCATCTCGATCCCCGCAAGGCTCTGTGGGGTCTGTATCAGGCGGCGCGGCAGCTCGGTGTCTTCTTCCGCTTCGGGGAAGAGGCCAGTGATGCGGCAGACTATGTGAGCGTCGTCGATTGCCGGGGACCACAGGCGATCGGTGAGATCGAAGGACTGCGCGGGGTGCGCGGTGAGATGCTCTATCTGGAGACGGCTGACGTCACCCTCTCCCGTCCCGTGCGCCTCCTGCATCCCCGCCACCCCCTCTACATCGTGCCGCGCGGCACCGGGCTGTTCATGCTGGGCGCGACCATGATCGAGACTGAGGATGACGGGCCGATCACGGCGCGTTCGATGATGGAGCTGCTGAACACAGCCTATGCGCTGCACCCGGCCTTTGCCGAGGCGCGCATCGTGGAAACCGGCACCGGCATTCGCCCGGCCTTCCCGGACAATGTGCCCCGCCTCATCGAAACCTCCGAAGGCCTGGCAGTCGCGGGAATGTACCGCCACGGCTTTCTGCTGGCTCCAGCCCTGGCGCGTGAGGCGGCGGAGAGGCTGACGACCAGAAACGCAATCGAGACAAGGAGGACCGCATGAAGCTCACCGTCAATGGAGAAGTTCTGGAGCTGGATGCAGGCAACCTGGCCGATCTGCTGGCAAAGCTCGACTACGAGGGCGACTGGCTGGCAACCGCCGTCAACGGCGACCTGGTGCACCGCGAGGAGCGTGCCGCCCATCCTTTGAAGGAGGGCGACCGGATCGAGATCCTTTCGCCCATGCAGGGAGGCTGAGATGACACTCGAACTCTACGGCAAGACAATCTCCTCGCGCCTCCTGCTCGGCACCGCGCGCTACCCCTCGCCCGCGATCCTGGCCGAGGCCGTAAGGCGATCGAAGACCGAGATCGTCACCGTCTCGCTGCGCCGGGAAACCGCGGGCGGCAAGGCGGGTGGGGCCTTCTTCCAGCTGATCCGCGATCTCGGCGTCCACGTCCTGCCCAACACCGCCGGCTGCCACAGCGCCCGCGAGGCGGTGCTGACGGCGAAGATGGCGCGGGAGGTCTTCGGCACCACCTGGATCAAGCTCGAGGTGATCGGCCATCATGACACGCTGCAACCCGATGTGTTCGAACTGGTGGAAGCGGCAAAGATCCTCGGTTCCGAGGGCTTCGAGGTTTTCCCCTACACGACAGACGATCTGGTGGTCGGGGAGAAACTGCTCGCCGCCGGATGCCGGGTGCTGATGCCCTGGTGCGCGCCGATCGGCAGCGCCATGGGGCCGCAGAATCTGCCGGCACTCAGATCCATGCGGGCGGAATTCCCCGACGTGCCGCTGATCATCGATGCAGGCATCGGGCGTCCCTCCCATGCGACAGCGGTGATGGAACTCGGCTATGACGCCGTGCTGCTCAACACCGCCGTTGCGAGTGCCGGCGATCCGGCTGATATGGCCGAGGCCTTTGCCAAGGCGATCGAGGCAGGACATATCGCCCATCACGCCGGCATGCTGGAACCGCGCGACATGGCGGTACCGTCAACACCCGTCATCGGAAAGGGGGTCTTCGCATGAAGCTCGATCCCTTCTACCTCATCGTCGACAATGCAGACTGGATCGAGCGGCTGGTGCCGCTGGGCGTCAAGCTGGTGCAACTGCGGATGAAGGACGCCGAGGAAAGCGCGCTTCGCCAGCACATCCGCCGCGCCCGGCAATGCTGTGCCGATCATGGCTGCCAGTTGATCATCAACGACTACTGGCAGATCGCCATCGACGAGGCTTGCGACTTCGTGCATCTCGGCCAGGAGGATCTGGCAACGGCCGATCTCGCCGCGATCCGCAGCGCGGGCCTGAAGCTCGGTCTTTCGACCCATGACGAGGCGGAACTCGAAACCGCGCTGGCCGCCAAGCCTGACTATGTTGCCCTCGGCCCAGTCTATCCGACGATCCTGAAAAAGATGCCCTGGGCGCCGCAGGGTCTGGAACGGCTGACAGTGTGGAAGAAAAAGATCGCCCCCCTGCCCCTGGTCGCCATCGGCGGGCTTCGGCCCCACCGGCTTCGCGGTGTCTTTGCGGCAGGTGCTGACAGTGCGGCTGTGGTGACGGACATTACCTTGCATGCCGATCCGGAGGCGCGAACCCGGGAATGGCTTGAAGTGACCGAACCATGGCGTTGACCATGGACGCGCGGTTTTGGTCGCTCTACTGGTAATTCGGCTGCTTTTCCGCCATATAGGCTGAAAATGCAGCTTTCTGGAGTGACCATGTCGGATCGGGTCGAATTCGCTGTTATGAACGGGCTTGGCAACAAGATCCTGGTCGTCGACATGCGCGGTCGCACCGACCGGGTGACGCCGGCTGCGGCAATCGCACTCGCCGCCGACCCCGCGACCGCCTTCGACCAGATCATGGCGATCCACGATCCGAAGCTCGACGGCACCGACGCCTATATCGACATCCTGAACTGCGACGGCTCGAGGGCGCAGGCCTGCGGCAACGGCACGCGCTGCGTGGTGCAGGCGCTTGCCAGCGAAACCGGTCGCAAGAGCTTCACCTTCCAGACGATCGCCGGCATCCTGAATGCCGTCGAGCATCAGGATGGCACGATCTCCGTCGACATGGGAAAGCCCGTCTTTGCCTGGGACAAGATCCCGCTGTCTGAAGAATTCCACGACACCAGCCGCATCGAGCTGCAGATCGGCCCGATCGATGCGCCGATCCTGCATTCTCCCTCGGCCATGTCGATGGGCAATCCGCATGCGGTATTCTGGGTCGATCGTGATCCCATGACCTATGATCTGGAACGCTTCGGGCCGCTCCTGGAAAACCATCCGATTTTCCCGGAAAAGGCCAACATTACGCTGGCCCAGGTCACCTCGAAGACGACGATGGTGACACGCACCTGGGAGCGCGGCGCCGGGCTAACGCTCGCCTGCGGCTCTGCCGCCTGCGCCGCCGGCGTTTCCGCTGCGCGTACAGGCCGCACCGAGCGCAAGGTGACGATCACGGTGGCGTCGAGCCCCAATCGCGGCACGCTGACCATCGACTGGCGCGCCGACGACAAGGTCGTCATGACCGGTCCCGCCGAATGGGAATGGTCCGGCACGGTCGATCCGGCTACGGGCCACTGGCAGCGCGATGCCAGTACCGAGGCAGAGGCTGCTACCCAGTGACCTCCGCGCGACAAGGCGCCGTCGATGTCATCACCTTCGGCTGTCGCCTGAACACCTATGAATCCGAGGTCATGAAGGCCGAGGCAGCCAAGGCCGGGCTGAACAATGCCATCCTCGTCAATACCTGTGCCGTGACCTCCGAGGCCGTGCGCCAGGCCCGCCAGGCGATCCGCCGGGCACGCCGGGAAAACCCTGAGGCCCGCATCATCGTCACCGGCTGCGCTGCCCAGACGGAAGCGCAAAACTTCGCTGATATGCCAGAGGTCGACGCTGTCCTCGGCAACGAGGAAAAGCTGAAGGCCGAGCATTATCGCCGCCTGCCGGATTTCGGCGTCTCGGCGGAAGAAAAGATTGCCGTGAACGACATCATGAGCGTGACCGAAACGGCACCGCAGATGGTGGCGCATATCGACGGTCATGTGCGTGGTTTCCTGCAGGTGCAGAATGGCTGCGACCATCGCTGCACCTTCTGCATTATCCCCTATGGCCGTGGCAATTCACGCTCCGTGCCGATGGGCGCCGTCGTCGAACAGGCACGCAAGCTCGTCGAAAACGGCTATCGCGAAGTGGTGCTGACCGGGGTGGACGCGACGAGCTATGGCGCGGACCTGCCCGGCAATCCGACGCTTGGCCTTCTCGCCAAGACATTGCTGAAGCAGGTGCCGGAAATCCTGCGCCTGCGCCTTTCCTCGATCGACAGCATCGAGGCAGACAGCCATCTCTTCGACCTGATTGCCGATGAGCCGCGTTTCATGCCGCATCTGCATCTGTCTCTCCAGCATGGCGACGACATGATCCTGAAGCGCATGAAGCGACGGCATTCGCGCGCCGATGCCATTGCCTTTGCCGAGCAGGTCCGGCGTCTGCGCCCCGGCTTTGCCTTCGGCGCCGACATGATCGCCGGTTTCCCGACGGAGACCGCGGAGATGGCGGCAAACTCCGCTCGCCTGGCCGAGGAGATCGGCATCGCGCATTTGCATGTCTTTCCTTACAGCCCCCGCCCCGGCACGCCGGCTGCCCGGATGCCGCAGCTTGATCGGGCACTCGTCAAGGCACGCGCGGCGGAGCTTCGAACCGTCGCAGACAGATTGCAGGCTATGCATCTCGCCTCGCATGCCGGCACACTTCAGAAGCTGCTGGTCGAGCGCAACGAAATGGCGCATACGGAAGACTTCACCCTCGTTGCAGCGCCCGGCATGACACCCGGCAGCCTCATCGAGGTCTTGATCGGCGGCCACAACGGTCGCCATCTGACGATTGCATCGGCAGCGGCAAGCGCGGCTGCCTGACACACGGAATAGAGCGACCATGGCCCTCGGCTTCATCAAGAAAGTCTTCACCTTCGGCAAGGAGAAGCCGGCCGAAACGCCTGCGGTGCCGGCGGAGCTGACGGCGGAGGAAAAGGCTGCGATTTCGGCAGAAAGCGAGCCGAAGGGTCGCGACGAAGATTTGCCCGTCGCCGAGGACCCGGTTCTCGCCGAGGAAATGGAAACGGCCGGCGGACCGTCGGACGATCTGTCATCCGAAGATCTCTCGATGGTGCCGCTCGAATTGCTTGAGGCGGAAGCCGAGGAAGAGAAGGCCGAAGCTCAGACAGTGACGGCTGACGATCCGAGAGCAGAAATTGAAGCTGCGGCCGTCTCGGATTCTGCATCGGAGCCCGTGGTCCCCGTGCTGCCAAAAGGTTTCGCCACCGCTGAGACGAGGGCGCCAGAACCCGAAGCCCCTGCCCCGGCAGAGAAACTGAGCTGGTTCCAGCGCCTCAAGGCGGGACTGTTCCGCACGTCCTCGCAGCTGACGAGCCAGATCACGGCGCTCTTTACCAAGCGCAAGCTGGACGACGAGACGCTGGAGGAACTGGAAGACCTGCTGATCCAGGCCGACCTCGGCGTCGAAACGGCCCTGCGCGTCACCGACACGCTGGCCTCAGAGCGCTATGGCAAGGATGTGACCGGCGAGGACGTCACCAAGATCATGGCGACAGAGATCGTCAAGGTGCTGAAGCCGGTCGCCAAGCCGCTGGCGCTCGATCTCAGCCACAAGCCGCACGTGATCCTCGTCGTCGGCGTGAACGGCACCGGCAAGACGACGACCATCGGCAAGCTCGCCGCCAAGCTTTCCGGCTCGGGGCTGAAGGTAATGCTCGCAGCCGGCGACACCTTCCGTGCCGCGGCCATCGAACAGCTGAAGATCTGGGCCGACCGCACCGGTTCGACCTTCATCGGCACCAAGCTCGGCGCCGACGCTGCCGGCCTCGCCTACGAAGCCTTCGAGCGCGCCAAGGCGGAGAAATCCGACGTGCTGATCATCGACACCGCCGGTCGCCTGCAAAACAAAGCGGAGCTGATGGCGGAACTCGAAAAGATCGTCCGCGTTCTCGGCAAGCTGGACCCGGATGCCCCGCATACCGTGCTGCAAACACTCGATGCGACGACGGGCCAGAATGCCCTGCAGCAGGTCGAGATCTTCCGCAACGTCGCGGGCGTCAACGGCCTGATCATGACCAAACTCGACGGCACGGCGCGCGGCGGCATCCTTGTCGCCATCGCCGCCAAGCACAAGCTGCCCGTCTATTTCATCGGCGTCGGCGAAGGCATCGACGACCTCGAACCCTTCGAGGCAGAAGACTTCGCCAGCGCCATTGCCGGCATCGCGCGCTGAGCGCCGGAAACGTTAGGAAGCGACATCATGTCGGACACATCCACCGATACCCAGGCCTCCCAGGCCGAAAAACAGAATCCCGTCCTGAAGATGGCGCTCGAACTCGGGCCACTCCTGATCTTCTTCTTCGGCAACCTGCGCGGCGAGTGGCTGGCGAAAACCTTTCCGGAACTCACCGCGATCGGCGGACCGCTCCTGATCGCGACCGCCCTTTTCATGGTCGCAACGGTGATCTCGCTGATCATTTCGAAGATCGTCTTCAAGCACCTGCCGGTCATGCCCTTCGTCTCGGGCCTTGTCGTTCTCGTCTTCGGCGGGTTGTCGATCTGGCTGCAGGACGAAACCTTCATCAAGATGAAGCCGACGATCGTCAACACGCTCTTCGGAGTCGTTCTGCTCGGCGGGCTTGCCTTCGGCACTTCGCTTCTGGGCTATGTCTTCAACGCCGCCTTCCAGCTCGACGCGGAAGGCTGGCGCAAGCTGACGCTGCGCTGGGGCATCTTCTTCCTGTTCCTCGCGGTCTTGAACGAAGTCGTCTGGCGCAATTTCTCCGATGATGTCTGGGTCAGCTTCAAGGTCTGGGGCACGATGCCGATCACCATCCTCTTCACGCTGGCGCAAATGCCGCTGCTCATGAAGCACTCCCTGGAAGACAAGGAGCAGCAGTGAGCGACATGACCGGCCAGGCGGGCGAGAACTCGACGACGCGTTTCTGGCTGGTGGTGACCTTCGTCATCATCCTGGTTCAGGTCCTGTCTCAATATCTGATGGGGCGTATCTGGATCTGCGAATGCGGCTATGTGAAGCTCTTCGAAGCCGGTGTGAACACACCCGGCAATTCGCAGCATCTCTTCGACTGGTACACGCCATCCCACATCATCCACGGCTTCCTGTTCTATGGCCTGGGCTGGCTCGTGCTGCGCAAGCAGCCGATCACCGCGAAGCTCGCACTCTCAGCCTTGATTGAAGCAGCCTGGGAAATCCTGGAAAACTCGCCTCTTGTCATCGATCGCTATCGCACGGCGACCATGGCGATCGGCTATACCGGCGACAGCATCCTGAATTCAGGCATGGACATGGTGGCGATGATCGCCGGCTTCTTCTTCGCAGCCCGCGTGCCCGTGTGGCTAACCGTCGTGATCGCGCTCGGTTTCGAGGTTCTGACGGCAATCATCATCCGGGACAATCTGACCCTCAACGTCCTCATGCTGGTCTGGCCGATCGAGGCCGTGAAGACCTGGCAGGGCGCGCTCTGACCGGGACGGATCAGCTTTTGCTTAGCGCCTTTTCGATCGCTGGCATCAGCTCCGTCTGGAAGCTTTCCGCATCGAAGGGGCCGACCTTCTTGTAGAGGATCGTGCCATCAGGACCGACGAGATAGCTCTCCGGAATACCGTAGACTCCCCAGTCGATCGCTGCCTTGCCATTCGGGTCGACGCCGATGGCTGAAAAGGGATTGCCGAGCTCACCGAGGAACCGCAGCGCGTTGTCGTTGCGGTCCTTGTAATTGATGCCGACGACGTTGACGCGGGGATCCTTGGAAAGCTCCAGCAAGATCGGATGCTCCTGCCGGCAGGGCACGCACCAGGATGCGAAGACGTTGACGAGCGTGAGCTTGCCCGAAATGGCAGCTGTGGTCAGCGCCGGGCGCTCGGAGCCCTCGAGCGCGGCAAGCTCGAGCGCGGGCGCCTTGGTCCCGATCAGGGCCGAGGGGATCTCCGAAACGTCGCGTCCCGATTGCAGCTGGGTCAGGAAGACGCCCGCAAGCGAAACAAAAACGACGAGCGGCAAGGCCGCAATCAGATAGCGGCCACGTCCCTTGCTAGCATCTGCAGGATGGCTGTCGCCGCTCTCCGTCATGCCTGAGTGTCCTGCGAGGACGCGGCCGACCGCCGGCGAATGCCTTGCGTCTCAAGCGTCTTGAGCTCGTTTCTGCGCGCCCGACCGTCGAGATAGACCCAGACGATCAGGCCAAGACAGATCCCGGCCGTCATCACATAGGAGCCGATCACATAAAAGGCGTGTGTCATGCCTGATGCTCCCGACCGGCCTGACGCGCCGCCATCCGCCTCTGGGCGCCGACGCGACGGCGCCAGATTTCGTTGCGCATGGCCATCAGATGCAGGGTGAAGAAGAGAAGGGTAAAGGCGAGCGCCATGACCATCAGCGGCCAGAGAAACTCGGGATGGATTGTCGGTCCATCGAGCCGCATGACGCTGGCCGGCTGATGCAGGGTGTTCCACCAGTCGACCGAGAACTTGATGATCGGAATATTGACGAAGCCGACAAGGATCAGGACGGCGCTGACGCGTGCAGCCTTCGACGGATCGTCCATCGCACGGTTCAGCGCGATCAGACCGAGATACATCAGGAAGAGCACGAAGACCGATGTGAGACGCGCATCCCAGACCCACCAGGTGCCCCACATCGGCTTGCCCCAGAGCGAACCGGTGACCAGCGCAATCAGCGTGAAGGCCGCACCGAGCGGCGCTGCGGCCTTATGGCTGACATCCGCCAGCGGGTGACGCCAGACCAGTGTCCCGATCGCGGAAAGCGCCATCACGGAGTAACACATCATCGAGAGCCAGGCCGCAGGCACATGCACATACATGATGCGCACCGTGTCACCCTGCTGGTAATCCGTCTCGGAGGTGAAGCCGAGATAAAGGCCCACGACGAAAAGGAGCACGTTTACCCCGACAAACCACGGCAGAACTTTCTCGACAAATGCGAGGAATCGCGTCGGATTGGCGAGGTCGATGATTTTGGTCACGGCGAGGCTGTTGTCGGTCATATCTCGTTCTAGCCTGTCTCAAGCGAGGCTGCAATTGATCCTGGTCAAGCCGAAATGTCTCAATCCGCCGAACTGCGCAGTGCCGCCGCCGCACCGACAGGGCCGATCACGGCAAAGAGAAGTGTGATGGCCGACAGGAACAGGAAGGGCGGCAGGAAGGGGGCCGGATCCTCGACGGCGGCATAGGAGGCACTGACGCCGAAGATCAGCACCGGAACGGCAAGCGGCAGCACCAGAATCGAGACCAGCAGGCCGCCGCGCGGCAGCGCGACAGCAACTGCGGCACCCGCCGCACCGATGAAGGTGATGGCCGGCGACCCGACGAGCAGCGTCAGCATCACCGCACCGATGGCCACTTCATCCATGTTCATGAACAGACCGAGCAGCGGCGAGGCGATCACGAGCGGCAGACCGGTCGCGACCCAATGCGCCAGGCATTTGACGAGCACTGTCAGCACCAGCGGCGTTTCCTGCATCAGAAGGATGTCGAGCGAACCATCGTCCCGTTCGGCCTGAAACAGACGGTCGAGGCCGAGCAGGGCCGAAAGCAGGGCCCCGATCCAGACGATTGCGGGCCCGATCCGTGACAGAAGGTTGAGATCCGGCCCGACGCCAAAGGGAATGACAGCGACAACGGTGGTGAAGAACAGCACGCCGATCAGTGCGCCGCCACCGGCGCGGACGGAAAGCTTCAGGTCCCTGAGGAAAAGCGCCATCATCCGGCATACTCCATGTCGACGCCATCGAAGCCGAGCATCTCCAGGGACTGCGCCCCTTCCAGCCCGAGCGGCTGGTGGGTTGCCGCAAGTGCGATCCCACCCGACTGACGGTGATGGCGAACGAGCTCCTCGAACATCGCATCCGCCTTGAGGTCGAGGGCGGCGGTGGGCTCATCGAGAATCCAGACCGGACGATGCGCCACGAGCAGCCGCGCCATGGCGAAGCGCCGCTGCTGACCGGCCGAAAGATAGCCATAGGGCAGGTGGGTGATGCCGGAAAGATCGACGGCGGCGGCTGCCTCTTCGACATCAAGGCTTCGCCCCGTGCCGATATCGCCGAGAAACGACTTCCAGAAGGCGAGGTTTTCGGCGACCGTCAATTCCCGCTTCATGCCGTTGCGATGACCGAGATAATGGCTGAATTCACCCGCCGGTCGCGCCTCCTTGTCCGTGCCGGAAAAGCAGACCGCACGGCCCGTCTCCGGACGCAGCAAGCCGGCGACGACGCGCAGAAGTGTCGATTTGCCGGAGCCGTTTCGACCCGTCAGGACCAGCGCCTCTCCTGCGGTCAACGTAAAGGAAACATTAACGAAAATCAGATCCTCGCCACGACGCGCTGAGAGATTTTCGGCTTCAAGCCTGATCATGGTCGCCTTCTGGCAGGATGAGGCCTGCCTCATAAAAAAATCCGTTTTCGCCCTTCGTCGGTCTGGCGCCTTTCTTAGAAATTATCTATAAGACCTGCAACCACGCCAGCGGCCGGCGTGAAGTTCATCCTTGTGCCGAACTTGAACATCGCGAGGAGCGATGTCACGTGCGGACAGCGGAAATGGTCGTACCCGCATCCTGATGTGCATGAAGTGCATAGGCGTCCGCACGATTGTGTTGGCTATCAGTTTCAAGCGGGGTTCTATCCGTGGCTAAATCACTCGACAGCTTCAATTGCCGTTCGGTCCTGACCGTCGATGGCAAGGACTATGTCTACTACAGCATTCCGAAGGCCGAAGCGAACGGTCTTGCCGGTGTATCGAAGCTCCCCTACTCGATGAAGGTTCTGCTCGAGAACCTGCTTCGCAATGAAGACGGTCGTTCCGTCACCAAGGCGGATATCGAAGCCTGCGCCGCCTGGCTCGTCAACAAGGGCCTGACCGAAGCCGAAATCGCCTATCGCCCGGCCCGTGTGCTGATGCAGGACTTCACCGGCGTTCCCGCCGTCGTCGACCTGGCTGCCATGCGTGATGGCATCAAGAACCTCGGCGGCGATCCGGAAAAGATCAACCCGCTGGTTCCCGTCGACCTGGTCATCGACCACTCCGTCATCGTCGACGAGTTCGGCACGCCCCAGGCTTTCGCCCGCAACGTCGAGCTGGAATATCAGCGCAACGGCGAGCGCTACCGCTTCCTGAAGTGGGGCCAGCAGGCATTCAAGAACTTCCGCGTCGTTCCCCCGGGCACCGGCATCTGTCACCAGGTGAACTTCGAATATCTCGGCCAGACCGTCTGGACCAAGGACGAAGACGGCGAAACCATCGCCTATCCTGACACCTGCGTCGGCACGGACAGCCACACCACGATGATCAACGGCCTCGGCGTTCTCGGCTGGGGTGTTGGTGGTATCGAAGCCGAAGCGGCCATGCTCGGCCAGCCGGTCTCCATGCTGCTGCCGGAGGTTATCGGCTTCAAGCTGACCGGCACGCTGAAGGAAGGCGTCACCGCGACCGACCTCGTTCTGACCGTCGTCCAGATGCTGCGCAAGAAGGGCGTCGTCTCGAAGTTCGTCGAATTCTTCGGCCCAGGCCTCGACACGCTGCCGGTCGCAGACCGTGCGACAATCGGCAACATGGGCCCGGAATACGGCGCGACCTGCGGCTTCTTCCCGGTCGATTCGGCCACCGTCGGCTATCTCGACATGTCGGGCCGCACGAAGGACCGCATCGCACTCGTCGAAGCCTATTCGAAGGCTCAAGGCATGTGGCGCGACAATGACGGCTCGCAGCTCGTCTTCACCGACACGCTCGAACTCGACCTTGGCGACGTTGTGCCGTCGATGGCCGGCCCAAAGCGTCCGGAAGGCCGCCTGCCGCTCGAAACCATCGCCCCGAACTTCGCAACTGCTCTCGAAGGCGACTACAAGAAGCCGGGCCAGCTCTCCCAGCGCTGGGCCGTCGAAGGCACCGACTACGATCTCGGCCATGGTGACGTGGCAATCGCCGCCATCACGTCGTGCACCAACACCTCGAACCCGAGCGTGCTGATTGCCGCCGGCCTCCTGGCCCGCAATGCCGTGGCCAAGGGCCTGAAGACCAAGCCCTGGGTCAAGACCTCGCTCGCACCGGGATCCCAGGTTGTCGGCGAATACCTCGCCAAGTCGGGTCTGCAGAAGGAGCTCGACGCGCTCGGCTTCAACCTCGTCGGCTTCGGCTGCACGACCTGCATCGGCAACTCCGGCCCGCTGCCGGGCCCGATCTCGAAGACGATCAACGACAAGGGCATCATCGCTGCCGGCGTTCTCTCGGGCAACCGCAACTTCGAAGGCCGTATCTCGCCTGATGTCCAGGCGAACTACCTCGCCTCCCCGCCGCTCGTCGTCGCCTATGCGCTCGCCGGCACGGTCCAGAAGGACCTGACCAAGGAGCCGATCGGCGAAGACCAGAACGGCAACCCGGTCTACCTGAAGGACATCTGGCCGACCTCTGCAGAAGTGCAGGAGTTCATCCAGAAATACGTCACCCGCGCACTCTTCGAATCGAAGTATGCCGACGTGTTCAAGGGCGACGAAAACTGGCAGGCCGTCCAGGTTCCGGAAGGCCAGACCTATGCCTGGGACGACAAGTCGACCTATGTCCAGAACCCGCCCTACTTTGTTGGCATGGGCAAGACCGGCTCGGGCCTGAAGAACATCAAGGGCGCCCGCGTCCTCGGTCTCTTCGGCGACAAGATCACCACCGACCACATCTCCCCGGCCGGTTCGATCAAGGCGGCATCCCCGGCAGGCGCCTACCTCACCGAAAACGGCGTGGCTGTGGCGGACTTCAACCAGTACGGCACGCGCCGCGGCAACCATGAAGTCATGATGCGCGGCACCTTCGCCAACATCCGCATCCGCAACCACATGCTTGGCCCGAACGGCAAGGAAGGTGGCTACACCATCCACTATCCGTCCAAGGAAGAGCTGTCGATCTACGATGCAGCGATGAAGTACAAGGAAGAGGGCGTTCCGCTCGTCATCTTCGCCGGCGTCGAATACGGCAACGGCTCGTCGCGCGACTGGGCTGCCAAGGGCACCAACCTGCTCGGCGTGAAGGCCGTGATCGCGCAGTCCTTCGAGCGCATCCACCGCTCGAACCTCGTCGGCATGGGCGTTGTGCCCTTCACCTTCGAGGAAGGCACCACCTGGGCTTCGCTGAACCTGAAGGGCGATGAGCTCGTCACGATCGAAGGTCTCGAAGGCGAGATCAAGCCGCGCGAGAAGAAGATCGCCAAGATCACCTACTCCGATGGCACCGTGAAGGACGTACCGCTGCTCTGCCGCATCGATACGCTCGACGAAGTCACCTACATGAACAACGGCGGCATCCTGCAGACCGTTCTGCGCGACCTCGCCGCCTGATCGTCTGACGATGTGACCTCAAGAGGCCGCCGGGAAGCCGGCGGCCTTTTCTTTTGGGGCGCTGCACGCAATCTGATGCCGAAAGTTTCACCCCATCGTGACTTCTCGGATGGCGCTGTTGGCGTTATCAGTGCAGCACTCAAGTGAAGGCATCTCGATAGCATGCGGCACACGATCAATAGAAAAACGGCAGGATGGCTCACGACAGGGACGATGGTGGTCTTTGCCGCGCTTAGCCTTGTCTCCTTCTCAGGAGAGGCGTCCGCCGGGGAATTCGTCGAGCCCAAGGGTGTTGTCGAGCTATTCACCTCGCAAGGCTGCCGTTCATGTCCGCCGGCCGATCGCGCCTTTGAACAGCTGGTGCGCCAGGGCGATGTCGTCGCCCTCTCCTATCATGTCGACTACTGGAACTATCTCGGCTGGGCAGACACGCTGGCGTCTCCCGAAAACACCGAGAGGCAATATGCCTATTCGAAGGCCTTCGGTCGCAGCGGTGTCTACACGCCGCAGGCCATTCTGAACGGCCGGGAGCATCTCAAGGGCACGGATGCAGCCGATATCGACCGCCGTCTCGAGCGGCTGCAGGCCGAAGGGCAGGGCCTTGTCGTGCCCATCCGCGCCTCGCGCCATGACGATCAGCTGTCGATCTCCGTCGGCGCCGGTCAGGGAAAGGCGAACGTCGTCGTCGTATACTTCCGCCAGCATCAGACCGTTGAAGTGCTGAAGGGCGAAAACGTCGGCCAGAGCCTCGATTATTGGCACAGCGTGACCGACGTGCAGACGGTTGGCATGTGGGAAGGCAAGCCGCTGGATCTGACGCTTCCGGCAAAGCGCATGGGCGACGAGAAAAGCGACGGCTGCGCGATCCTGCTCCAGGCGGCCGATGAAAGCGGAAACCCCTCTCACATCGTCGGGGCGACCGTGATGATGGAAAAGCCAAAGACACTCTAGGGAAAACCTGGTGTGGTCCGGCCCGGAAGCATTGGGGGGCTGGGGGTAAGGGGTCAATGCGCCAGACCGGACCGTTTGGCGCACCGCGCCAACCAAGTTAGTTATATACTATCGCAAAAAGCGGCGCTGGTATGTTCAAATTTGGGCGCCGGAGCAATTATCCTGTTTAACGCGTGATAATTGTCACAGGCTCGCGCAGACCGCGAACAGAAAAGACCTGCCCCACGGCTGGGACAGGTCTACAATCATCCGTAATGATGTGGAGCGTCATACCAAGTCTCGATGATAGCACCTATCGGTTCCTATCAACGAGATGGGGTATCAGCCCTGAAGGGCGTCGTAGGCCTTCACGCTCTTGATCGCCCGTTCGCCGATGAGCTTCGCATCGTCACCCGGCTTGTACAGGCTGGAACCGAGACCAAACGCCCGCACTCCAACGTTCCAGTAATCCGCAAAGTTGGCATCCGAAACTCCGCCGACCGCACCAAGCGGAAGATGGGGCGGGAGGATGGCCTTGATCGCCGAGATCCCGGCCGGGCCGAGAACGCTGGCCGGAAAGAACTTGAGCGCTGCCGCACCGCACTTGGCCGCAAGCAGGGCTTCAGTCGGGGTAAACACGCCCGGCATCGCCACCATGCCATGGGCGACGGCGCGACGAATCACATCCGGTTCGACATTCGGCGTGACCAGCAGGTTTCCGCCGACATCATGGAGACGATCGACCTGCGCCACCTCAAGGACCGTGCCGGCGCCGATCAGAACGTTTGACGGCGCCCGCTTGCGGGCCTTTTCGATCGAGACGAAGGGATCGGGGGAGTTCAACGGAACTTCGATCGCTTCGAAGCCGGCTTCGACGAGAGCGTCGACGGTCGCCTCGATCTCGGTCGGCTTGATGCCGCGCAGGATGGCGACGAGGTTGCGACGAAGCGCGGGCCAGGCAACGGATGCGGTCATCGTTCAGTCCTTGAATTCGTGGTCGAAAAGCGAAAGCGCCGACGCGAGCAGGCCCCGACGCACGAGAAGGCCGCCATCGAGCATCACAGGCTCGCCACCGGCCTTGGTGATGGCGCGTGCATAGAGACGGGTGAGCTTGCCGGTCCCGATGAGATAGGCCTTCCCGTGGCGCAGAAGGTCATCACGAATTGCCGCGATCTCTGCGCCGATCAGAAGACCGGAGAGGCGGGCGGCGGGGTTGACCTTCGCCCCCTGGCCGGCCAGCAGGCCCTCTGCACGGATCGAAAAGAGCACCGATGTCAGGGCAAATCCCGGCGCCAGCGCCTGTGCAACGGCAGCGTCGAAAATGTCGGGATCCGCTTCGGCATCGCCATCCTCCGGAACGGAGAGACGCAGGATCGATTGCCGGCTAATCAGATGAAACAACTCTCCCGTCATCACGGTTGAGAAGCGACGAACCTGTCCTTCTTCGACGAGCGCCCATTTGGAATGGGTTCCAGGAAGGCAGAACAGGGCATTGTCCATCCCTTGTTCAAGCGCGCCGGCCAGCTGGGTTTCCTCACCGCGCATGACGTCATAGGCGCCACCCTCGCGCTGGCAGACACCCGGCAGGATATAGACGGGACGGCTCGCCCCTTCCGGCTGCACGGCGTGCTGGAACAGACCGACCAGAGGCGCCGGTGTTTCGACGTAAGGGGCTTCGCGCCATCCGGTGCGCGCCCCGGCCATGCCGGCAATGACGACGGGCAAATCTGCGGAGGCTCCGAGAGCCGAAAGATGGCTCTCCAGAACGGCGGGATAGGCAGCCTTGTCCAGGCTGCCCATACCTTCGGGCGATTGTCTCTCACCGATCACCGCGCCCTGGCCGTCGACGAGCCAGATACGCAGGTTGCTGGTGCCCCAATCGACGAGCGCGGCAAACGGTGATCCAGTCACGTCAGCTCCTCAGGCGAGATCGATCGGCAGCAGGGATGCCGGAATATCCTGGAAGCAGACCGGCCGCAGGAAGCGGCGGATCGACAGCGTACCGACCGACGTGGCTCCGAAATTGGTCGAAGCGGGGTAGGGGCCTCCATGAACCATGGAATCAGCCACTTCGACGCCAGTCGGGAAACCATTGGCCAGCACGCGGCCGGCCTTGCGCTCCAGGATCGGCATCAGCCGCTTCGCAACCGGCTCGTCGCCATCAGCGACGTGGATCGACGCTGTCAGCTGGCCGGAAAGGCTGCGGGCCATGGCGACCATTTCGTCTTCGCTGTCCGCGATCACGATCAAGCCAAGTGGTCCGAAGACTTCTTCGCCGAGCACGTGGTTGTCGAGCCAGTCCTTTGCAGTCGTCTGGAAGAGATAGGGGGTCGCATTGCGCAGGTCGCATGTGGAGGTCAGGAGCGACCGGACACCTTCCGTGCCGGCAATCCGCGTCGCGCCCTTGCGATAGGCGTCGGCAATGCCGTTGGTCAGCATGGTCTGCGGGCCGACGGCCGACAGGGCTTCCGTTGCCGTTTCGACATACTTGTCGGCATCAGCGCCCTTCAGGAGGACGACGATGCCCGGATTGGTGCAGAACTGGCCGGCACCCATGGTGAGCGAAGCAACCCAGCCCTTGGCGATGGCTTCGCCACGGGTGGCGACGGCCTCGGGCAGCATGAACATCGGGTTGACCGAACCGAGCTCGCCGAAGAACGGGATGGGCTCGGGACGCTGCGCGCAGAGATCGAAAAGCGCGCGACCACCACCGAGCGAACCGGTGAAGCCGACGGCCTTGATCAGCGGATGCTGGACAAGCGCCTGGCCGACATCACGGCTGCCGCCATGGACGAGCGAGAAGACACCCGGATGCACGCCGCAGCGCTTGATGGCTGCATCGATGGCGGACGCAACGATTTCGCCCGTGCCCGGATGGGCATCATGCGCTTTGACCACGACAGGGCAGCCGGCAGCGAGCGCTGCTGCGGTATCGCCACCAGCCGTGGAGAAAGCCAGGGGGAAGTTGGACGCACCGAAGACGGCGACAGGACCGATCGGCCGCTGAACCATCTTCAGGTCCGGGCGCGGCAAGGGCTTGCGGTCGGGCAGCGCTTCATCATGGCGACGGTCGAGATAGTCGCCCTTGCGGATATGAGCAGCGAACAGGCGGAGCTGCCCGACGGTGCGGCCACGCTCACCGATCAGGCGCGCTTCCGGCAGGCCGGTTTCCTGGCTGCCGATCTCGGTGATTGCATCGCCGCGTGCGTCGATTTCCTCGGCGATGGCGTCGAGGAAAGCAGCGCGTTCTTCGCGGCTGGAATAGGCATAGGTCTCGAAGGCTTCTTCAGCCGCCTTGACGGCCTGGTCGACAAGAGCAGGCGTGCCTTTTGAGAAGCTGTGGGAGGGGCCCGTGGCCGGCGACGAGGCAAAGGTATCCGCGCTGGCAACCCAGGTGCCGGCGATCAGGTGTTTTCCGGTCGGTGTATAGGCCATGGAATGGGCCTCCTCTTGTCTTAGTCTTCGAAGGAAGCGACGACCTTCCGTTCCCCGCAGAGGAACGAATCTGCCACGATACGCAGCGGCTGATAGTCGGTGTCGCTCTGGCGGGAGCGGATGAGCTTGGCGAAGCGTTCGTAGATGCCCGCATATTCGCGGTCCGGCCCGGACGCCTGCTCGCCTCCCCCGATATAGAGTTCCGAGCCACCCTTTGAAAGACGCAATTCGCCGGCATTCGTCTGGACTGTGATGTCCCACGTTTGCGGGCCTTCCTGTCGCCAGTCGAATTCGGCCGTAACAGGCGCGCCTTCGACGGTCCGCATGGCGATGGAAGCGGCGATCGGCTGCTTCTTGTTTTCCGGGAACTCGAGAACCGACCTCTCGACCATGATATGGCCTGGAACGATCTCGGTCAGGATGGAAAGGGCATTGATGCCGGGATCGAAGACGCCGAAACCACCCGGCTCCCAGATCCAGGCCTGGCCCGGATGCCAGCGGCGGACATCTTCCTTCCAGACGATCGAAATCGACTGGATGACCTTGTCCGAGAGCCACTGCCGGGCGGGCTCGACGCCGAGTGCGAAACGCGAATGCCAGGTGGCGAACAGCGTCACACCGGCTTTGGCAGCGAGTTCCGAAAGCGCCTCTGCCTCGCCGAGCGTCGTCGCCGGCGGCTTTTCCATCAGCACATGACGACCGGCTGCAATTGCAGCCTTCGCCATGTTGAACCGCACTTCCGGCGGCGTGCAGAGCGACACGACCTTGATGTCGGGCCTTGCGGCCAGGAAGGCATCGAAATCCGTGAAGTTTTCGGCACCCTCGATCTTGCCGTGTCGGCTGACGCCGGCGGCGACGACAAAATCGTCACCGCCTGCGATCGACGGAATATGCTGGTCGCGGGCGATCTTGCCGATGCCGACAAGCGCGAGCGGAATACGATCTGCCATGATCCGGTTCCTCAGTGTGCGTCCTTGCCGACCGGCGAACCGCGGCAGCCCTTCAGGAAGTCGAAGTCGGCGCCGGTATCGGCACCTTCGACGTGATCGTGGAAGAGCTTCGCATAACCGCTGGCCGGCGGCTCGACCGGCGGACGCCAATCGGCGAGACGGCGCTGCATTTCCTCATCCGAGATGTCGAGGTGGACGCGACGGGCTTCGACATCGACTTCGATGAAGTCGCCATTCCTGACGATGGCCAGCGGACCGCCACGGGCGGCTTCCGGCGAGGTATGCAGGAGAACCGTGCCATAAGCCGTGCCGGACATGCGGGCATCCGAGATGCGGACCATGTCGGTGATGCCCTTGCGCAGCACCTTGGGCGGCAGGCCCATATTGCCGACTTCGGCCATGCCCGGATATCCGCGCGGACCACAGTATTTCAGAACCATGACGCAGGTTTCGTCGATATCGAGCGCTTCGTCGTTGATCTTCGCCTTGTAGTCGTCGATGTCTTCGAAGACCACGGCACGACCACGATGCTTCATCAGATGCGCAGACGCTGCCGACGGCTTCAGGACACAGCCCTTCGGCGCCAGATTGCCCTTGAGAACGACGATACCGCCCTGGGGGGTCAGCGCCTTCTCGACCGGCAGGATGACGTCTTCGTTCCAGTTGCGGACATCCTTGACTTCGTCCCAGATGGTTTCGCCGGAGACGGTGAGTGCATCCTTGTGCAGCTTGCCGGCTTCGCCGAGCATCTTGATGACGACGGGCAGACCGCCAGCATAGAAGAACTCTTCCATCAGGTATTTGCCCGACGGCATCAGGTTGACGATCATCGGAACATCGCGGCCAAGGCGGTCCCAGTCGTCGAGCGTCAGATCGATGCCGACACGACCGGCCATGGCGAGCATGTGCACGACGGCATTGGTCGAACCACCGATCGCGCCATTCACGCGGATTGCGTTCTCGAAGGCTTCCTTGGTCATGATGTCGGAGGGTTTCAGGTCATCCTTGACCATCTGCACGATCCGGCGGCCCGAGAGCTGGGCCATGACCTTGCGGCGGCTGTCGACGGCGGGGATGGCGGCATTGCCGGAAAGGGCCATGCCGAGGGCTTCGACCATGGACGCCATGGTCGATGCCGTACCCATGGTGTTGCAGGTACCCGTGGAGCGCGACATCGAGGCTTCGGCCTCGAGGAACTCTTCCTGGGTCATCTCGCCGGCCTTCACCGCTTCGGAGAACTTCCAGAGATGGGTGCCGGATCCGACGCGTTCGCCACGGAAATAGCCGTTCAGCATCGGACCACCCGTCACGACGATGGACGGAAGGTCGGTGGAAGCGGCTGCCATCACCAGCGACGGCGTGGTCTTGTCACAGCCGACCAGCAGGACGGCGCCATCGATCGGCTGGGCGCGCATGGCTTCCTCGACGGCGAGGGCCGCGAGGTTGCGATACATCATCGCGGTCGGGCGGAAGGTGTTTTCCGACGCAGAGAACACCGGGATCTCGACCGGGAAACCACCGGCCTCCCAGACGCCCGCCTTCACCTTTTCGGCCAGTTCACGCAGATGGCCATTGCAGGGTGTCAGGTCAGACCAGGTGTTGAGGATGCCGATGACGGGGCGTCCGTCGAACAGGTCGTGCGGATGCCCCTGGTTCTTCAGCCAGCCGCGGTGATAGATGGTGTCACGCGAGGTGCCACCATACCAGTGCTGGGATCTCAGTTGGCGCGGCCAGGCCGCCGGTTTGAACTTGCTCATGGCTTTTCGTCCTGTCTCTGGAAAATGGGCGGGTCGATCAAACCGATCCGCTCAGAGCATCTTCACCTTGACGGTCTCTTCTGCGGCCTTTGCGAGGCGGTTGCGCAGCGGGAGCCCGAATTGCGGGGACACGATTTCGAAAATGTCGCCTTCCTGCGTGACGAATCCGTCAGCAACCGAAAGCGTCGCCGTGCCATACATATGCACGTGCAGATCGCCCGGCTGGCAGAACAGCGCGTATTTGAAATGATGATATTCGAGGTTCGCGATCGTGTGGGACATGTTGGCCTCACCCGAGAGGAACGGCTTTTCCCAAACGGTCTTGCCGCCCCGAAGGATGCGGGAGGTACCCTCGACATGATCGGGCAGGGCGCCAACGCGCAGTTCCGGGCCAAACGAGGCCGGGCGCAGCTTCGAATGGGCGAGATAGAGATAGTTGATCTTCTCGGTCACATGGTCGGAAAATTCGTTGGCAACCGAAAAGCCCAGACGGTGGGCCGTGCCATCGTCACCGATGATGTAGTAGCCGGCCATTTCAGGCTCTTCGCCGCCATCGAGCGCGAAGGAAGGGGAGATGAGGTCGTCGCCCGGTGCCACGGCGTTGAAGCCATTGCCCTTGTAGAACCATTCCGGCTGAACGCCGGTTTCTCCCGGCTTCGGCTTGCCGCCTTCCAGGCCCATACGGAACATCTTCATGGAATCGCTCATGCCGGCGGTGTCGGCATGCATGCTGTCGCGGGCTGACGCCGAACCGGTATGTGTGAGACCGGTTCCGGTCAGATACATGTGCGCCGGATCAGGATGGCGTACCGGGCAGTCGAGCTTGCCGTCTGCAGCAAGTGCGACGAGGTCGACGCTGTCGCCTGCGCCCTGCTTTTCGATGAGGGCCGCGACCGTGGTGCCGGCGGCAATCGCCGCCTTGGCGAGGTCGTAGGTCGTTTTGAATCCTGGGACAAGGCGCGCAGCCTCACCCTGGCGGCAAATGATGCCGCCAGCCTTCAATTGCGAGAGAAACATAAGCCTATCCTTAGACTGCTTTGTTCTTGTTGTAGACGTCGAAGAAGACAGCAGCCAGGAGCACGAGGCCCTTGATGAGCTGCTGGTAGTCAATGCCGATACCCATGATCGACATGCCGTTGTTCATGACACCCATGATGAAGGCGCCGATGACCGCGCCGGTGATCTTGCCCACGCCGCCGGAAGCCGAGGCGCCGCCGATGAAACAGGCCGCGATGACGTCCAGTTCGAAGCCGACACCGGCTTTCGGGGTCGCCGAATTGAGGCGGGCCGCGATGATCATGCCGGCAAGTGCTGCGAGAACACCCATGTTGACGAAGGCGAGGAAGATCAGGCGCTCGGTGTTGATGCCCGAGAGCTTTGCCGCCTTTTCATTGCCGCCGAGCGCATAGATACGGCGGCCGATGGTCGTGCGCGTGGTCACGAAGGAATAAAGCGCGATCAGAACTGCCATGACGATCAGAACGTTCGGCAGACCGCGATAGGTTGCCAGCTGATAGCCGAGGAAGATGGCGACGACGCTGATGATGGCCATCTGCAGCACGAAGAAGACGAAGGGCTCGTTCTCCGTGCCATGCTCGTCATTGAGCCGGCGATTCTTCATGCCGCTATAGATGGCGAGCGCCACGAGAGCGATTACCGCGATGATCGCGACATGGTTCACGATCCCCGTGACATCCGGATTGGTGAGTGGCAAGAAGTCCGGGACGAAGCCGGTCGACAGCAGCGTGAATTCCTTCGGGAACGGTCCGATCGGGCGGCCATCCAGAACGACATAGGTCAGGCCGCGGAAAACAAGCATGCCGGCGAGCGTGACGATGAAGGACGGGATCTTCTGATAGGCAACCCAGTAGCCCTGGGCCGCGCCCATCAGGCCGCCGAGCACGAGGCAGAGCGGCACAACGAGCGCAAAATGCCATTCCAACTTCACCAGCATGATCGCCGATATACCGCCGATAAAGGCGACGATGGAGCCGACCGACAGATCGATATGACCCGCCACGATGATCAGCAACATGCCAAGCGCCATGATGACGATGAACGAGTTCTGCAGAATGAGGTTGGTGATGTTGACCGGACGGAAGAGAACGCCTTCGGTCAGGACCTGGAACAGCAGCATGATGACGACGAGTGCGAGCAGCAGGCCGTATTCACGGATGTTGTTGCGCAGGTAGTCACCCACGGAGACCTTGGGGGTTTCGGTTCTTGTGTCGATGGCCATTAGTGTTTCTCCCCAGAGCGCATGATGGCACGCATGATGGACTCTTGGCTTGCTTCTTCCTTGGTGAGTTCCGCGACGATGCGCCCTTCGTTCATGACGTAGATGCGGTCGCAGGTGCCGAGCAGTTCGGGCATTTCCGACGAGATCATCAGAATGCCCTTACCTTCGGCCGCAAGCTGGTTGATGATGGTGTAGATTTCGAACTTCGCCCCGACGTCGATGCCGCGGGTCGGCTCGTCGAGGATGAGGATTTCAGGATTGGTAAACAACCACTTCGACAGCACGACCTTTTGCTGGTTGCCGCCCGAGAGATTGACAGCTTCCTGATAGATCGAGTGCGAGCGGATCCTGAGCTTCTGCCGGTAGTCGGCAGCCACCTTGGCTTCCTTGCGCTCGTCGATCACCGTGCCGCTCGACACGCCGTCGAGATTGGCAAGCGTGGTATTGTCCTTGATGTTGTTCTGCAGCACCAGACCGAGATGTTTGCGGTCTTCCGTGACATAGGCGAGGCCGGCATCGATCGCCTTCGGGATCGTCGACACGTCGACCGGCTTGCCATGCATCAGCACCTCGCCGGTGATCTTGTGTCCCCAGGACTTGCCGAAAATGCTCATCGCCGTTTCGGTACGTCCGGCGCCCATCAGACCCGCGATACCGACGACTTCGCCGGCGCGCACGTTGAAGGCCACACTGTGCAGGAACTGCCGATCGCGGTGGTTCTGGTGGAAGACGTTCCAGTTCTTCACCTCGAGCAGCACGTCGCCAATCTTCGGCTCGCGCTTCGGGTAACGGTCTTCCATGTCGCGACCGACCATGCCCTTGATGATCCGGTCTTCCGTGATCTCCTGGGTGTGACAGTCCAGTGTCTCGACCGTTCCGCCGTCACGCAGGATCGTGATCTGGTCTGCGACCTTGCGAATTTCGTTGAGCTTGTGGGAGATGATGATCGACGTCATCCCCTGCTTGCGGAACTCCATGAGCAGCGTCAGCAGAGCGTCCGAATCCGTCTCGTTCAGCGATGCAGTCGGCTCGTCGAGAATGAGCAGGCGAACCTTCTTGGAAAGCGCCTTGGCGATTTCGACCAGCTGCTGCTTGCCGACGCCGATGTCGGTGATTCGCGTCGACGGCGAATCCTTCAGGCCGACCTTGTCCAGCAGCTCTTTCGTCCGCGCAAAGGTCTGGGGCCAGTGGATCACGCCATTCTGGGCGATTTCGTTGCCGAGGAAGATGTTCTCGGCGATCGACAGAAGCGGCACGAGCGCCAGCTCCTGGTGAATGATGATGATGCCGAGATGTTCGCTGTCGGAAATCCGGCTGAAGCGACGGACTTCGCCGTCGAAGAAAATGTCGCCGTCATAGGTACCGGCGGGATAGACACCGCTCAGGACCTTCATCAGCGTCGATTTTCCGGCACCGTTTTCACCGACCAGCGCGTGGATCTCGCCCTCGCGCACCTTAAAGCTGACATTGTCCAGCGCCTTGACGCCGGGGAATGTCTTTGTGATGCCGCGCATCTCGAGAATGATGTTGTCCATGTGCAGAATTCCGGCGCCAAGCCAGCGATCCTAGCAGGATCCAGCTGGAGGCGCGAGCTCCCTCAATGCGTATAGAAAAGGGGTCCGCGACATGTCGCGGACCCGGATGTGATCCGAAGGATCAGTTGTCGATCTGGTCGGCGGTGTAGTAACCGGCGCCGACGAGAACGTCCTTGGCATTGGCCTTGTCGAGAGCGACAGGCTTCAGCAGGTAGGACGGAACGACCTTCACACCGTTGTTGTAGGTCTTGTCGTCGTTGATCTCCGGGGTCTTGCCGCTCATGATGGCTTCAACCATCGAGACAGCGACCTTGGCGAGTTCGCGGGTGTCCTTGAAGACGGTCGAGTACTGCTCGTCAGCGAGGATCGACTTGACCGACGGAAGCTCGGCGTCCTGACCGGTAACGATCGGCATCTTGAGGTCGCCCGAGCCGTAGCCGACGCCCTTCAGAGCCGAAAGGATGCCGATGGACAGGCCGTCATACGGCGAAAGCGCGCCGTGCAGCTTGTCTTCGGTGTAGGTCGAGGACAGCAGGTTTTCCATACGAGCCTGGGCAACGGTACCGTCCCAACGCAGCGTACCGACCTGGTCCATGCCCTGCTGGCCGGACTTGATCACGATGTCGCCGCTGTCGATCAGGGGCTGCAGAACCGACATTGCGCCGTCGTAGAAGAAGAAGGCGTTGTTATCGTCCGGCGAACCGCCGAAGAGTTCGACGTTCCACGGCTTGGTGTCCGGGAAGCGCTCCTTGAGGCCAGCAACGAGGCTGTTGGCCTGGAGAACGCCGACCTGGAAGTTGTCGAAGGTGGCGTAGTAGTCGACATTGCCGGAGTCGCGGATCAGGCGGTCATAAGCGATGACCTTGACGCCAGCGTCGGCAGCCTTCTGCAGGATGTCGGACAGGGTCGTGCCGTCGATGGCGCCGATGACGAGAACCTTGGCACCCTTGGTGACCATGTTTTCGATCTGGGCGAGCTGGTTCGGAATGTCGTCGTCAGCGAACTGCAGGTCCGGGGTGTAGCCGGCGTCCTTGAACAGCTTCTCCATGGTCTCACCGTCGGAGATCCAGCGGGTCGACGTCTTCGTCGGCATGGAAATGCCGACCATACCCTTGTCCTGTGCGAAGGACGCGGGCGCGAATGATGCGATGCCGATTGCGATAGACGCAATCAGGGCGCCAAGTTTCTTCATGGTAACCTCCCTGGTCATACCGTGCGAGGCCAAGCTCCTCCTGGCACTCGCTGAAACAAGAACGAGCGGCTGACGCGACAGCCCCCAGCTCCGCGGCGAGTCTTATCGTGCCCGATATACCGATCAAATGATTATTTTGACTTTGTGCATATCAAGGTTGATATACCGTTCATGACCGAGATTCATATCAACCGTTTGCAACCAAAACACCTGAACCTCATTCGCGCCATTGCGGAGCTGGGACAGCTCAGCCTTGCGGCCCAGGAACTGGCCCTCACCCAGCCTGCGGCATCCCGCATGCTCGGCGAGATCGAGCGCTACGTCGGCTCGCCGATCTTCATTCGAACGCCAAAGGGCATGGAGCCGACAGCCGTCGGCAGCGCATTGGCGCGCCGGGCTCAGAACGTGCTGGAGGAGATGCATGAAGCCGCCCGCGAAGTCGAGGCAATCCAGCGCGGCTTGACCGGCAAAGTGAGGATCGGGGCAGTGACCGGCGGAGCTGTGGGCTATGTCGTTCCGGCAATCCGGGCGCTGAAGGCGGAAGCCTCGACCGTCGATATCCATGTCGATGTCGCACCTAGCGGTGAAATGATCCGCGATCTCTTGTCGGGTCAGTACGACTTTGTTCTGGGTCGGATACCCCCAGGCATCGATGCGCGACAGTTCCATGTCGAGGGTGCGACCATGGAGGAGGTGGAAATCGTCGTCCATCGACTTCACCCGCTGGTCAATGTCGACCGCCTTTACCTGTCGGACATGGCGCATTTTCCATGGGTCATGCAGGCGCCGGGCACGCCTTTGCGTCAGGCAGTTGAAAATGTCTTCATCCAGGAAGGTGCGCCGATCCCGCGCAACATCGTCAACACCACGTCTCTGCTCGTGATGATCGCCATGCTCGCATCGTCAAACGCGATCGCCCCGATGTCACGCGAAGTCTCCGATCTCCTCTGTCGGCAGACGCCGGTTGGCGACCTGACGACGCTGAGGCTGGATACGCCAATCGAGGTGACGCCCTACCACCTGATCACGCTGAGCGGCAAAAGACTGTCCCCCATTGCAGCGCGTCTGCGCGAACTCCTGCTCGGCCACTTTTTGACCAGGGGCCGTTGACGGCTCCGGCGGCGCCACCCCTCTCTGCCCGATAAGCTTGCATTTTCGGGCATGTCAGGCACACTGTCATGCAGCCGTCATGAATCGGAGCTCGTGGAGCATTGATGACAGAGCAGCCGGAAGGGCAGCGCCGCGAAGACGAGGGAACCGAGAAAAACGCCGCTGGCGTGGTCGATCTCGGAATTTACAGGCAGTCTCTGGATCCGCTCCCCATCACCTTCCATCGCCGCGAGCTGGACGCCATTCTCTGGATTTATGGCCGCATGGTCGGCGAGGGCGAATGGCGTGACTACGCCATCGACCACCTCAAGGATCGCGCCGTCTTTTCCGTCTTCAAGCGCTCGGGCGAGTATCCGCTCTATCGGATCGAGAAGAATCCGAAGCTCGCAGCCAAACAGGGCGCGTTTTCCGTCGTGGCGACGGACGGCCGCATTCTCAAGCGCGGCCATGACCTGCAACAGGTTCTGAAAGTCTTCGACAAGGCTTTGAAAGCCCTGGATTAAACGTCAGCCGAGGGTGCCCGGGAAGACTGTAAGGTCCGGCGGCGTCGCCAGTCCCTCCCCGAGCGATTTCTGCATGAAGACGGTGTCGAGCCAGGACCCGTGCTTGAAGCCCGTACCGACCAGACGGCCCGCCATCTCGAAACCGCAGCTACGATGGACCGCCATCGATGCTTCGCTTGCTCCGCCGATCACGGCGACCATCTGTCGGAAACCGAGGTTCTCGCAGCGCGACACCAACTCCGAAAGAAGGGCCTTTCCAACACCGCGCCCGCGTGCTGAAGGATGGATGTAGATGGAGTCTTCGACGAGCCATCGATAGGCCGGCCGGGTCCTGAAGGCCGACGCATAGGCATAACCTGCCAAGGCACCCGTTTCATCGACGGCCGCAAGATAGGGATATCCTTTCGAGCGCAGCGCTTCGTAGCGACCCGTCATTTCAGCGATATCCGGCGCGACGATCTCGTAGCTCGCCGTCCCGTTCCTTACGGCATCGGCGTAAATCGACGTGACGGACGGAAGATCATCGGGGATCAGGTCGCGTAGAGTAAGGTGCATACTGAGGCTCCGCTCGAAAAGAGATCTTATTTCCACGGGCGGAGGCAGACAGGCAAGCCATGGCTTGTCACCGTGACACGGCGCGCGATCGGATCACGTTCGCTTTTCGCCGAAGCGGCGGCTCTGTCGGCTTGACTCAAGGCGAAAACCTTGTAATCCCTCGCCGCGAAGAGGAATTCGGTCCATGCACGCTTTCGGGCAACCCTTTGCGGTCTTCCACCCCCTGCAGCAACCTGCTGCCGGTGGCGCATGCCTTTCTCTTGCATCCACGACCAAGGCCAAAACGACGACGAAAACCGTCTGACGTCTTCGGCCACCGCTCTCTCCCCGGCACGGCCGGGGACAAGGAAGGTTGCGTTCTGTCGCGAACTTCCCCCTCACCATCCGCGGAGAGACAGAAAGAGAGCATTGACATGGGTTTCAAGATTGCAGTCGTAGGCGCCACCGGCAATGTCGGTCGCGAAATGCTGAACATCCTTTCCGAGCGCGGCTTCCCCGCATCGCAGGTCATCGCGCTGGCATCCGCCCGCTCCCAGGGCACGGAAGTGTCATTCGGCGACAGCGTTCTCAAGGTCCAGAACCTCGAGAATTATGACTGGTCGGACACGGATATCTGCCTGATGTCTGCCGGCGGCACCATTTCCCAGAAGTGGTCGCCGAAGATCGGCGCGCAGGGCTGCGTCGTCATCGATAACTCCTCGGCATGGCGTTATGACGCCGATGTTCCGCTGATCGTTCCGGAAGTGAACCCGGACGCGATCGTCGATTTCAAGAAGCGCAACATCATCGCCAACCCGAATTGCTCGACCGCCCAGCTCGTCGTGGCCCTCAAGCCGCTGCATGATGCGGCGAAGATCAAGCGCGTCGTGGTCTCGACCTACCAGTCCGTTTCCGGCGCCGGCAAGGAAGGCATGGACGAACTCTTCACCCAGACCCGCGCCGTCTTCGTGGCCGATCCGGTCGAATCCAAGAAGTTCACCAAGCGCATCGCCTTCAACGTCATCCCGCACATCGACGTCTTCATGGAAGACGGCTACACGAAGGAAGAGTGGAAGGTTCTGGCCGAGACCAAGAAGATGCTCGACCCGAAGATCAAGGTGACCTGCACGGCTGTTCGCGTCCCGGTCTTCATCGGCCATTCGGAATCGGTCAACATCGAATTCGAAAACGAGATCACCGCAGACCAGGCGCGCGACATCCTGCGCGAGGCACCGGGCTGCCTCGTCATCGACAAGCGCGAGAATGGTGGCTACATCACGCCGGTCGAATGCGCCGGTGAAGATGCAACCTATATCTCGCGTATCCGCGAGGACGCGACCGTCGAGAACGGCCTCAACATGTGGATCGTCTCCGACAACCTGCGCAAGGGCGCTGCCCTCAACGCCGTTCAGATCGCCGAGCTGCTGGTCAATCGCGGCCTGATCAAGCCGCGCGCAGCCGCCTGATCCCATGAAATCGAGGCTTCCCGACCAATCCGGGAAGCCTCCGACGGACCTTTCAGGCGAAAGTGATCCGATTTGAGACCCGGACGGCCCTGCATGCGCATCGGGCGGATGACAGACATCCCATTCGCTGGCATGGTGCGGCCGAATCGAACCCATCCACAGTCCGTAATGAGGCATGAATGCGACTGACTTCAACTCTGTCGGCAGCCCTGATCTCCGTAGCTACCCTTATGGCGGGCGCCGGAACTGCGGCAGCGGCCACGTGCAGCGACACATCCGAAGGTTTCGAGGCCTGGACCGCCTCTTTCAAGCAACAGGCTGCGTCTCAGGGCTTCAGCCCGCGTATGCTCGACAAGGTCTTTTCGTCGGTCAGCTACAGCCGCAGCACGATCAGCGCGGATCGCGGCCAGAAGAGCTTCAGGCTTTCATTTGATCAGTTCATGCAGAAGCGCGGTGGTCAGACGATCATCAACCGCGGCAAGACCATGAAGAAGAACAATGCGGCGCTCTTCGCGCGGCTTGAGAAGCGCTATGGCGTGCCCCCCGGGCCGCTGATCGCGATCTGGGGCATGGAGACCGGTTTCGGTTCCTTCCTCGGCAAGGAGCATACGCTTTCGGCCGTCGCGACGCTCGCCTTCGACTGCCGTCGCAGTGAATTCTTCACAGACCAGCTCTATGCCGCTCTCGAACTCGTTCAGGCCGGCAATCTCGACATCAACGCCAAGGGTGCAGCCCATGGCGAAATCGGCCAGACGCAGTTCCTGCCGCGCAACGTCGTTCTGTACGGTGCAGACGGCGATGGTGACGGCCATATCGACATGGTCCGCTCGCGCGCCGACGCGCTGGCTTCGACGGCAAACTTCCTGCGCGGCCACGGCTGGCAGCCTGGTGCGGGTTACCAGCCGGGCGAACCGAATTTCGTCGCCATCGAGGGCTGGAACGCGGCGAAGGTGTATCAGCAGGCAATTGCCTATATCGCCGCTCAAATCGACGCGGAATGATCACATGAGAAACGGCGGCCAGGAGCCGCCGTTTTCTTTTCGCGGGCGAGCCTGAGGTCGAGACAGAGCCAGTCAGCCCGCTGCCTGGGCAGGGCTGAGCGCATCGACGTCCAGCCGGCGAAAATCCTGCGATTTCGGATCCATCAGCCAGAGTTCACCATTGCTGATGTCGAACCATGCACCGTGGATGCGCAGCTTCCCACGTTCCTCCAGTATCCGGACGCAGGGGAACGTACGCAGATTGGAGATAGAATTACGGATGGATATGCGCTCAAGGGCCGTCTGACGTTCCGCGGGTGTCATCCCCGAATTTCCCTGGATCTGCTCGGCGGCGGGCGCCACGAGATTCATCCATTTTCCGATGAAGTCACCGGAAGAAAGCGGTTCGGCATTGGGGTCGAGAGCCGCCCTGATACCACCACAGCGACCATGCCCCATCACGATGATGTCCTGCACACGCAAGGCCTGGACGGCGAATTCGAGCGCGGCCGACGTCGAATGATAATGGCCATCCGGTTCGTAGGGCGGCACCATATTGGCAACGTTGCGCACGACGAACAACTCACCGGGGATCGAATCGAAGATCATCTCGGGTGCGGCGCGCGAGTCGCAACAGGCAACGACCAGCGTATTTGGCTTTTGTCCCTGTTCGGCGAGAACCCGGTAACGATCGCGCTGATCATGATAGCGACCAGCCATGAAGTTCCGGTAGCCGTTCAGCAGCGCGGGAGGAAAATGGCTCATTTCTACGGATTACAGCGCGCCAGCGGTCGTGGCAACCTATCACCGGCACTTGGCATTAGCCGGCATATCATTTCGGACCGCCGGACTTGCGCTGGGACGGATGCACGAGGCGACGCATCTGAACCATGGCCATCGGGGTGGAAAGGCTGGCGTAATCGCTTTCCAGGGCAAGTTCGTCGCCGCCCCTTTTCGCCGTGCGGGCCAGGATTTCGAAGACGCTGGCCGTCGCCAACTGAAGTGCCTTCTCTTCCTCCATGCCGTCCAGCAGGCGTGCCAGAAAGACAGCAGCCAGAAGATCGCCAAGACCATTCGGGGGATTATCGATCAGCCTGTGCTCGGCAAGAAGAGCCGAGCGGCCGCTGAGGAGCAGGTTGCCGGTGCCACCAGCCATCATCGGCACCGCTGATGTTACCAGCATCCGCTTAGGCCCCAGCGACAGAGCCGCATCGATGATGGCCTGGTTGGTCGTCAGCTCGCTACCGACCATCCATTGCAACTCGTAGCGATTGGGCGTTGCCAGATCCGCAAGCGGAATGAGCCGGTCACGGATCGCGCTGGCGGTCTCGACCGGAACATACAGTCCGCCAAGGTCACCCATCACCGGATCGCAGACATAGGTCAGGTCCGGATTCCTGAGCCTCGCGGCCTGGACGAGGCGCGCCACAGCCGCCGGCTGCTGCGGAGTGCCGAAATAGCCAGACAGAATGGCAGACACTTCTCCAAGCCAAGGAGCCCTGATCAGGTCATCGATCGCATGATCGAAATCGGCATCCGGAAACTTGAGACGGGTCGCCGGGCCATGCCCCGGATGCCAGGGCAGGACGATCGTGGGCAGCGCCCAGACCGGCCGACCAAGGGTCTCGAGGGCAAAGACGGCGGCTCGGTTGCCCACGGATCCTCGAACCACATGGCTGGAGATGACGATGACGGCACCACCTGTTTTTTCGCGCATTTTACGTGTTTCCGTGTGCTACTCCGGCAATTGACCCGTCGATCGGTCCATACGTCCCAAAATTTCCTGAATTGAGAGAATTTGACCGCATATTTTTGCCTGATTTTTTCCTATTTCTGTTCCATACATACTTTTGCAAGTCATTTGCGTGAAGATTACGCGAAATGGCGCGAGCTACGGAGGGGTAAATGGGCAGGACTGGGGTCAGCAAGCGGGATCAGCTGCTGGAGAGCGCGGAAGAGCAGGCCAAGAAGCAGGGGGAAGCATTTGTCTCGCCCGCGGCTATCTTCGGCAGGGCCAGCAACGACGATCTGGATCGATACGATGCGGCCATGCTGGCACGGTCTGCGGCGCGAGCAGCCAGTGACATCGCCGGCTGGGATCGGCAGGTTCCCCATATCCGTATCGAGACGATCGACGGCGTGAGTCCCGACGGCGTCCCTGTGAGCATCCTCTCGATCGTCGACCACAACAAGTCCTTCCTCTACGACTCCCTGATGGCCGAAGTCACGAGCCACTATCGTGACATCTACATGGCAGTCCATCCAATACTCGCAGTGACGCCGCGCGGTGACGTCTCGCTTTCCAATCCGGACTCCGACCCGGAAGGCGCAATCAAGGTCAGCTATATCCAGCTGCACCTTGCACCGCTCTCCGCCGAGCAGTCTGCCGACCTGATCAAGCGGCTCCAGCACGTCCTCGGCCAGGTCAAGATGGCCGCGACCGACTGGAAGCCGATGCTGAACCTTCTGGAAAAGGCGCTCTCGGAGCTGAGAGACCTGTCGGCAGGGCGCAGCGAAGCCGAACGCGATGAGGCGGTGGCCTTCCTCGAATGGCTGCGGAACAACAATTTCACCTTCCTCGGCATGCGCGAATATGTCTATTCCGGTGAAGGCGCCGATGCGACCGTCGAGCGAGACAAGGGAAGCGGCCTCGGCATTCTCTCGGATCCCGATGTTCTCGTTCTCCGCCAGGGGCAGAACCAGGTGACGACCACCCCGGAAATCCTCGCCTTCCTGCAGGGGCCGGATTATCTCATCGTCACCAAGGCAAACGTCAAATCCGTCGTCCATCGCCGCGCCTATATGGACTATGTCGGGGTCAAGCGCTTCGGACCGAACGGCAAGGTCGTCGGTGAATTGCGCATCGTCGGTCTGTTTACGGCCACGGCCTATACCCGCTCGGTCAATCAGATCCCGCTTCTGCGCGCCAAGGTCGAGAAGGTCGTCTCGCATTTCGATTTCGATCCCCGCAGCCACTCGGGCCGCATGCTGCAGAACACGCTCGAGAACTATCCGCGCGATGATCTCTTCCAGATCACGCCCGAACTGCTGGCGAAATTCTGCGAACAGATCAACGACCTCTCGGAACGGCCGCGCGTCCGCGTTCTGCCGCGCATCGACCACTTCGATCGCTTCGTCTCGCTGATCGTCTATGTGCCGCGCGAGGATTATAACTCGATCGTCCGTGAGAAGATCGGTCTTTACTTCCAGTCCGTCTACAAGGGTCATGTCTCGGCCTTCTATCCGGCCTTCCCCGAAGGCGGCGTCGCCCGCGTCCACATCATCATTGGCCGCCGAGAGGGAGCGACACCCGACATTCCCCAGGCGACCCTGGAGGAAGCGGTCCGTCAGATCACCGCCCGCTGGACCGACCGCTTTGCCGCATTGGCCGGCACTGGCGCACCCAGTCTCGACGTCGGTCAGGCTTTCCAGGAGGCCTTCACGCCGGAAGAGGCGGTGAGCGATCTCAAGCATATCAAGGCCTGCATCGCCGGCGCGCCCCTCTCGCTTGAATTCCACGAGGTAACGAGCGAACACGGCCCGCTTCTCTACCTGAAGATTTTCCACGCCGGAGACCACCTGCCGCTCTCCCGCCGCGTGCCACTGCTCGAAAATCTCGGCTTCCGGGTGATCAGCGAACGCACCTTCGACATTGGCCTCGGCAAGTCTGTGGAAGCACAGCGGTCCGTCGTTCTGCATGACATGGAACTGCAGGTGCCGGAGGGCGTGAGTTTCGATATCCGGCAAAATGGAACCCAGGTTGAAGAAGCCTTCCTCGCCGCCTTCACCGGCGCCGTGGACAATGATGCCTTCAACCGGCTGATCCTCGCGGCCGGCGTGAACGCCCGCGAAGCGTCCGTGCTCAGAGCCTATGCCGCCTATCTGCGCCAGGCAGGCGCTGTCTATTCGCTGACCTACATGGCGGAGACGTTGGCGAAGCATCCGGCGATCGCGTCCGATCTCGTCGCGCTCTTCCGCACCCGCTTTGATACCACGCTCGCCGAAAAGAGCCGCAAGACCCGCCAGGCGGAACTTCTCCAGGCCCTGGAAACCAAGCTCGCAGACGTAAAGAGCCTCGACGAAGACCGGATCCTGCGCCGCTATATCAACGCGATCGAGGCAACGCTTCGGACCAACTTCTTCCAGAAGGGCTACCGCGAGAGCGAGCGCCCGATGCTCGCCTTCAAGTTCGACCCGCACAAGCTGGACGGACTGCCCGAGCCACGTCCATTCCGCGAGATCTTCGTCTATGGCGTCGAGGTCGAGGGCGTGCATCTGCGCTTCGGCAAGGTGGCCCGTGGCGGCCTTCGCTGGTCCGACCGCGCTCAGGATTACCGCACGGAAGTGCTGGGCCTCGTCAAGGCGCAGCAGGTAAAGAATGCCGTGATCGTCCCGGTCGGTGCCAAGGGCGGCTTCTTCCCGAAGCAACTGCCTCCCGCAAGCAACCGCGAAGCCTGGTTTGCCGCCGGCACCGAGGCCTACAAGACCTATATCCGCACACTGCTGTCGATCACCGACAACATTGTCGCTGGCAAAATCGTACCGCCGGCAGATACCCTTCGGCCCGACGGCGATGATCCCTATTTCGTCGTCGCCGCCGACAAGGGCACGGCCACCTTCTCCGACACGGCAAACGGCCTCGCGCAGGAAGCCGGCTTCTGGCTGGACGACGCCTTCGCATCGGGTGGTTCTGCAGGCTATGACCACAAGAAGATGGGGATCACCGCCCGTGGTGCCTGGGAGACGGTCAAGCGTCATTTCCGCGAGATCGACACGGATATCCAGACCACCCCCTTCACCGTCGCCGGTGTCGGCGACATGTCCGGCGACGTCTTCGGCAACGGCATGCTGCTTTCGGAAAAGATACGGCTGATCGCCGCATTCGACCATCGCGACATCTTCATCGATCCCAATCCGGATCCGACAGTGTCCTTTGCCGAGCGCAAGCGCATGTTCAACCTGCCGCGCTCCAGCTGGCAGGACTATGATCGCTCCACCCTCTCGCCCGGGGCAATGATCATCTCGCGTGCCGAAAAGTCGGTGACACTCACCCCCGAAGCGGCAGCCGCGATCGGCCTGGAGACAACAACCGCGACACCGATGGACATCATGACGGCGATCCTCAAGGCGCCCGTCGATCTCCTCTGGTTCGGCGGCATTGGCACCTATATCAAGGCAGCCACCGAGACAGATGCGGACGTCGGAGACCGGGCCAATGATGCAATCCGCATCAACGCCACCGATGTGCGCGCCAAGGTGATCGGCGAGGGTGCCAATCTCGGCGTGACCCAGAAGGGCCGTATCGCCTATGGCCTGAACGGCGGCCGCTGCAATTCCGACGCGATCGACAACTCGGCAGGCGTCAATTCCTCCGACGTCGAGGTCAACATCAAGATCGCGCTGAGCCCGGCCATGCAGGATGGACGACTGCCGCGCGAAAAGCGCAACGTGCTTCTCGCCCAGATGACCGACGAAGTCGCGGGCCTCGTGCTGCGCAACAACTACCTGCAGTCGCTTGCGATCTCCCTCACCGAAGCCAAGGGAGCCGGAAACCGCGAAGAGCTGAGCCGGCTCATGGACTATCTCGAAGGCATGGGCCGCCTCAACCGCAAGGTCGAGACCCTGCCGGATTCCGCCGGCGTCGCCGAACGCTACGTCTCCGGCAAGGCACTGACCCGCCCGGAAATCGGCGTGCTTCTCTCCTATGCCAAGATCGTGCTCTTCGACCAGTTGATCGAAAGCGATCTGCCTGACGATCCCTATTGCGAGACGACGCTGTTCAACTATTTCCCGGCCGCCATGCGCAAGGCCTTTGCAAACGACATCGCCGGTCATCGCCTGCGTCGGGAAATCATCGCGACCGTTCTTGCCAACCATGCCATCAACCGGGGTGGCCCAGGCTTCGTCGTTTCCGTATCCGATGCCACCGGAAGCTCACCCGATGCGGTGGTCAAGGCGGCCCTGGTCACCCGGGATGCGCTGGGCCTGTCGGCACTGTGGAGCAAGATCGACGCGCTGGACGCGGAGATTTCTGGCCAGACGCAAAACCGGCTCTACGCGATCGTCGCCGAGGTCTATGCTGCAATGACCCGGTTGCTGCTCGACACCGGCCTGGTGAAAGGCTCTGTCGGCGAAGCCGTCACCCGGGTCACCGGTGCTGTTGCCGCTGCCGCTCCTGTCTTTAAGAAGGCGGTTCCGGCAACACTCCGCCAGCATTTCGACGAGCAGATTGCCGCCCTGATCGAGGCCGGTGCGCCGGCGGCTCTGGCAACCGAGGTGGTGAACCTGCAGACCATGCAGCTCCTGCCGGAGATCCTGCAGATCGCCGAGCGGACGGGGGCTGATTTTGCGAACGCCATGCGTGGTTTCTTCGCGGTCTCGGAAGCCTTCCGGATCGGACGCATCGTCGAAAATGCCGGTCGGATCCAGACGACCGACCACTATGACAGCCTGGCGCTCACCCGCAGCCTGGACCGTATCGGCCAGGCGCGACGCCAGATCGTTTGCGCTGCTCTGACTAGCCACGGCAAGGAAAGCCAGCCGGTGCAGGCCTGGATCGAGACCGACCGCAATCGCGTCGAGCGGATCGGCAAGGAACTGGCTTCGATCGTCGACAGCGGCGAGCCGAGTATTTCCAAACTCGCCGTTGCCGCGGGGCTCCTCGGTGATCTTGCACAAGACCACGTGAGGTGACACTGTCCCGGGCCTGAGAGCCTGCGGGGGTACGCGTGACGACAAGTGTAGAGACAAAATCCGGCCACGGTCCCATCGACAGGGGGGTCCGTGGCTGGATGTTTTTCGACTGGGCCGCACAGCCGTTTTTCACGGTGGTGACGACCTTCATCTTCGGCCCCTATTTCGTGTCGCGGATGACCGAAGATCCCGTGAGTGCCCAGACCGCCTGGAGCAATGCGGCGACGATCTCCGGTGTGATCATCGCAATCCTTGCGCCGATCCTGGGATCGATTGCCGACGAATCCGGCGCGCGCAAACCATGGATCGCCTTCTTCGCGCTGATCAAGATCATCTGCCTTGCGATGCTCTGGACCGCAGCCCCGGGCTCGCCTGTCGCGCTGGTCATGCTGTTGATGATCATGGCGAGCGTCGCGGCCGAGTTCTCGATCGTCTTCAACGACTCCATGATGCCGCGCCTGGTCAGCCAGCAGGATGTCGGCCGCGTCTCCAACATTGCCTGGGGCATGGGCTATCTGGGCGGCATGATCGTCCTGATCTTCGTCGTCCTGTTCCTCGCCGGCAGTCCGACGACCGGCAAGACGCTGATCGGCATGGATCCTCTGTTCGGCCTGGACCCGGCAGCGGGCGAAGATGCCCGCATCACCGGTCCGATCTCCGCCGTCTGGTACCTGATTTTCATCCTGCCGATGTTCCTCTTCACGCCCGATGCGGCAAAGGGCAAGGCGCTGGGCGCAGCCGTCCGATCGGGGCTGCGCGAGATCCGCTCGACACTCGGCGAACTGCGTCATCGCAGCAATATCCTGCGTTTCCTGATCGCTCGCATGATCTATCAGGATGGCGTCAACGGACTGCTCGTCCTCGGCGGCGTCTTTGCTGCGGCCATGTTCGGATGGTCGACGATGGAAATCGGCATCTACGGCATCATCCTGAACATCGTCGCCATCTTCGGCTGCCTCGTGGCAGGCCGCGTTGACCGTGCCCTGGGGTCAAAGGTGGTGGTGCTCGTGAGCCTGGTGATGCTGATCACCGCCACGTTCGGGATCGTCTCCACCGGTGTCGACTTCACTCTTTTCGGGCTGGTCAGCCTGCCGATCACGGGAACGGAGGGTCTCTTCGCCACGCCGGCTGAAAAGGCCTATATTCTCTATGGCCTCCTGATCGGCATGTCCTTCGGGCCCGTCCAGGCCTCGTCCCGGTCCTACCTCGCCCGAAGCGTCGAGCTGCACGAGGCAGGCCGTTATTTCGGCATCTACTCGCTCTCCGGCCGCGCGACGAGCTTCCTTGCAACGCTCTCCTTCTCGGTCGTCACGGCCTGGTCCGGTTCGGCACGCGCCGGTATGGCAACGCTGCTCGTCTTCCTCATCGGCGGCTTGGCACTGCTCTGGAAGACCTCCTATCCCGCCAAAGACCAGGTGAAGCCAGCCTGAGCTCAACAGCGCGGCAGAAACACAAAGGGCCGGCGGATCGCTCCGCCGCCCTCGCAGGATCAGGACCGTCGGACGGTCTTAGAACGACTTCGACAGTCGCAGGAAGGCGCGACGGCCGTAGTAGCCCTCGGTGTACTGCGACGCGAGGATCGAGTTGCCCTGGCTGCCCACCTGGGTGCCGACCGCCG
>LFEF01006907.1_pt1 | contig 65633 bp, 52 predicted proteins | sample 619371 | NCBI WGS metagenome assembly LFEF01 (sample SAMN03014291, study PRJNA259931) | freshwater metagenome | biome: lake; feature: waterbloom | place: China: Taihu Lake | collected 2006-08 | depth 0 m m
GGCCGACGGTCGTGGCGGCGGCGGCACCGGCAATATCCGCTTCGCTCCGCTCAATTCCTGGCCTGACAATGCCAGCCTCGACAAGGCGCGCCGACTCCTGTGGCCGCTGAAGAAGAAGTACGGCAACAAGATCTCCTGGGCCGACCTCATCCTCTATGCCGGTACCGTCGCGTATGAAGACATGGGCCTGAAGACTTTCGGCTTCGCCTTTGGCCGCCCCGACATCTGGGGTCCGGAAAAGGACGTCTACTGGGGCGCTGAAAAGCAGTGGCTCCCCCCCCCCCCCCCCCCCCCCGCCGCTACGAGGACGTGACCAAGCCGAACACGATGGAAAACCCGCTCGCCGCCGTGCAGATGGGTCTCATCTATGTGAACCCGGAAGGCGTGAACGGCAAGCCGGACCCGATGGCGACTGCCGCCCAGGTGCGTGAAACCTTCGCCCGCATGGCGATGAACGACGAAGAAACCGCAGCGCTGACCGCTGGCGGCCATACCGTCGGCAAGGCGCATGGCAATGGCAGCGCCCAGGCACTCGGTCCGGAGCCGGAAGCCGGTGCGATCGAAAACCAGGGCTTCGGCTGGATGAACCCGAACCAGAACGGCAAGGCAAGCCTCGCCGTCACCTCAGGTATCGAAGGCGCCTGGACGACCAACCCGACCGTGTTCGACATGGGCTATTTCGAACTGCTGTTCGGCTATGACTGGGAGCTGACGCACAGCCCCGCCGGTGCCCAGCAGTGGCAGCCCATCGGCATCAAGGAAGAGCACATGCCGGTCGATGCGACAGACCCGTCGATCCGCCGCATGCCGATGATGACCGATGCCGACATGGCGATGAAGGTCGACCCGACCTACCGCGCCATCTGCGAGAAGTTCATGGCGGATCCGGCCTACTTCCAGGACACGTTCGCGCGTGCCTGGTTCAAGCTGACCCACCGCGACCTCGGTCCCCGCGTTCGCTATATCGGTCCGGAAGCGCCGACCGAAGACCTGATCTGGCAGGATCCGATCCCGGCTGGCCCGAAGAACTTCGACATCGGCGCCGTGAAGGCCAAGATCGCGGCTTCCGGCCTCTCGATCGCAGACCTCGTTGCCACCGCTTGGGACAGCGCGCGGACCTACCGCCAGTCCGACATGCGCGGCGGTGCAAACGGTGCCCGCATTCGTCTGGCTCCGCAGAAGGACTGGGAAGGCAACGAGCCCGCCCGTCTCGCCAAGGTGCTTACGGTTCTTGAGCCGATCGCGGCAGAATTCGGCGCCAGCATCGCAGACGTCATCGTGCTTGCCGGCAATGTCGGCATCGAGAAGGCTGCCAAGGCTGCCGGTCACGACGTGACCGTGCCGTTCGCCGCCGGTCGTGGCGATGCCACCGCGGAGCAGACGGATGCCGAAAGCTTCAAGCCGCTCGAGCCGCTGGCCGATGGCTTCCGCAACTGGACCAAGAAGGACTACGTCGTTAGCCCCGAAGAGATGCTGCTCGACCGCGCCCAGCTGATGGGCCTGACGGGTGCGGAAATGACGGTGCTGCTCGGTGGTCTGCGCGTACTCGGCACGAACTACGGTGGCACCAAGCATGGCGTGTTCACAACCCGCGAAGGACAGCTGACGAACGACTTCTTCGTCAACCTGACCGACATGGGTTTCACCTGGAAGCCGACGGGCAAGAACTCCTACGACATCTGCGATCGCAAGACCGGTGAGAAGAAGTTCACCGCGACGCGCGCCGATCTCGTCTTCGGTTCGAACTCCATCCTGCGCGCCTATGCGGAAGTCTATGCTCAGGACGACAACCAGGAGAAGTTCGTGAAGGACTTCGTCGCTGCCTGGGTCAAGGTGATGAACGCCGATCGCTTCGATCTCGAAGCCTGAAAGCTGCGGTTCCGAGGCTCGTGCCCCGAGACTGAGGACCGATAGAGGAAGCCGGAGATGCAAACGCATCTCCGGCTTTTTTCGTGCCTAGCGGAGAAACGCCCGGAAGCGCCGGAGCGAGAGGACAAAGAAGACAGCCGAGATCATGACCAGCGCCAGGATCTGCGGCCAGACCACGTCAAGCCCCGCATCGCGGAACAGCACCGCCTGGGCCATGATGACAAAATGCGTGTTCGGCGCCGCCGACATGATCCACTGGATCACTTCCGGCATGCTTTCGCGTGGTGTCATGCCGCCCGAAAGGATCTGCAGGGGGAGCAGCACCAGCATCAGCAGCAGGCCGAATTGCGGCATCGAGCCGGCGACGGTTGCCAGAAATATTCCCATCGAGGTGGCTGCCACAAGCTGCAGCGCGGCGCCCAGCAGAAACAGTGTCATGGAGCCCTGTAGCGGTACGTCGAGTGCACCTTCTACCACGACAAAGAGCGAGAAGATCGTTGCCAGCAGCACGACAAGGCCCATCGACCAGATCTTGCTCAGCATGATCTCCGCCGGTGTCACCGGCATGACCAGAAGATGTTCAATCGTGCCGTGCTCCCGCTCGCGGATCAGCGCCGCCCCCGTCAGGATGATCGAGAGCATCGTGACCGCCGAGATCACCTCGTTGATCGATCCGAACCAGCCCTTGTCCAGTTCTGGATTGAAGCGGGCCCGAAGCGACAGACCGACGGTCGCCTGCTCCTCGGCCTCGCCGCGGTTCAGAAAGGCCGTCACCTCACGGGTGACGATCTCCTGGATATAGCGCCCGCCCGAAAAAGCCTGGGTCATCTGGGTCGCATCGACATCAAGCTGGATCTGCGGGTTCCGGCCCGCCAGAAGATCGCGCTGAAAGTCGGGCGGAATGTCGAGCACGAAGGTATCGAGACCGGCATTCATGCGCGGATCGATCTCGGCGGGCGTGATCATCTGCGGCGGCAGGAAATAAGGTGGATAGAGCGCGCTTTCGATGCGCGCGGACACCTGGGAGCGGTCCTCATCGACGATCGCGACGGCGGCCTTGTACAGCGTTTCCGGCTCGGCGGTGGCGGCCGTGTAGATGTTCAATGTGAACGCATAGACGATCAGAAGCAGCAGCGCCGGATCGCGGGCGAGGCCGCGCAACTCCTTGATCCCGAGTTCCAATATGTTCGCCAGCCGCATGGTTCATACCGCCTGCTTCTTGAGAAGGAAGGTACCGGCGACGAGCAGAAGCGGTCCGACGATCGCCAGCGCCAGAAGCTGCGGGCCGAGATCGGCAAAGGTCAGCCCCTTCGAAAAGACACCGCGCGAGATAGTGACGAAGTGGCTCGCGGGGTAGATCTGACCAATGAGAGCACCCGCCCCCTGCAACGCCGAAACCGGTGAGAGCATGCCGGAAAACTGGACTGCCGGGATGATGGTGATCAGCGTGGTGCCGAAGATCGCCGAGATCTGGCTCTTCATGAAGCTTGAGAGCAGAAGGCCAAGGGCGGTCGCCGCAAAGACATAGAGAAAGGCCCCGAGCGCCAGAACGGCAAAGCTGCCGGTCAACGGCACCTGGAAGCCAAAGACGGCAAAGGCGGCAAGCACCAGAAAGTTGAGGAAGGCGATGCCGATATAGGGCAGCTGCTTGCCGAGCAGAAATTCCAGTCGGGTGACCGGCGTAACATAGAAGTTGATGATCGAGCCCAGTTCCTTTTCGCGCACGACGCTGAGCACCGACAGCATGGCAGGGATCAGCATCAGCAGGAGCGGGATGACCGCCGGCACCATGGCGACCAGACTGGCGATACCGGGATTGTAACGATAGCGCAGCTCGATATCGAACGGGGCGGTAACCGCGTCGTCCCCGTAGAGTTCGCGTGCCTTGCGCGTCAGCCAGGTGGCATGCATGCCCTGGACATATCCGGAAATGGTTTCCGCCCGCGAGGGCATGGCCCCATCGATCCAGGCTCCGACCTCGACTGTGCGGTTTCCGCGGGCCAGATCCCGAGCGAAGCCTGGAGGGATCTCGATTGCCAGGCTAATCTCGCCGGCGCGCATGCGGCGATCGAGTTCCTGGTAGTCCGTAATCGGTGGTCGCTCGATAAAGTAGCGAGAACCGGCGATCTCGGCGATGTATTCACGGCTCAGTACCGTGTCGTCCCGGTCGAGCGCTGCAAATGTGAGGTTCTCGACATCCAGATTGATGCCGTAGCCGATCACGAACATCAGGATCAGACTGCCGACCATGGCCAAGGTCGCTCGGATCGGATCGCGGACGAGTTCCAGTGCCTCGCGCTGGCTGAAGGCCAGCAGGCGGCGCCGGTCGAGCAGCGGCCGATGCCGTGCGATCTCCGCCGCGGGTACCTGCCTTGAGATGGCCTCTTCTTCGTATTCCTCGTTGGTGAAACTCGGAGCGACGTCCTCGCCGATCGCGCTTTCCAGATAATGGATGAAGGCTTGTTCCAGCGTCCTGGCATCGCAGCCGACCACGATCTCCTCAGGCGTGCCGGTCACCAGGACCTTGCCTGCATGCATGAGCGAGATCCGGTCGCACAATGCGGCCTCGTTCATGAAATGGGTCGACACAAAGATCGTGACGCTGTCGCGACGGGAGAGGTCCGCCAGCAATTGCCAGAAGCCATCACGGGCGACGGGATCGACACCCGATGTCGGTTCGTCGAGGATCAGGATATCGGGACGGTGGATCAGCGCCACCGCCAGGGACAGGCGTTGACGCATGCCGAGCGGCAGGGCCCCCGGCCACTCATCCAGCACCGTGGCAAGACCGAAGCGGGCCGCAAGCTCGTCGATGCGGGGGCGGATCTCCGCGTCCGTCATGCCGAAGAGGCGGCCATGCAGGTCGAGATTTTGCCTCAGCGTCAGCTCGCCATACAGCGAGAAAGCCTGACTCATGTAGCCGACACGACGGCGGATCGCGATGTCCTTCGGATCGACTGCGTGACCGAAGACCTCGGCCGTGCCTTCGCTCGCCGCGAGCAGGCCGGTCAGCATCTTCATCGTGGTCGTCTTGCCACAGCCGTTCGAGCCCAGGAACCCGAAGATCTCGCCGCGCGGGATCTCGAAGCTGACATCATCGACCGCCGTGAAATCACCGAAGCGCATGGTGAGGTGATCCGCCCGGATCGCGATCTCATGCTCTGCGCCGGCTTGTCGATCCGGGATTTGCAGGGGTTCGGCGTTGCCACGCTTTTCGGGCGGCAGCAGTGCCACAAAGGCGGCATCGAGGGTTTCGGTCCCGGTTCGGGTGCGTAGCTCCTGAGGCGTGCCGGTATCCAGCACCCGCCCGTCATCCATGGCCACCAGCCAGTCGAAGCGCTCTGCCTCCTCCATATAGGCGGTCGCGACGATGACACTCATGCCGGGCCTCTGCGCACGAATGCCATCGATCAGCTCCCAGAACTGGCGACGCGAGAGGGGATCGACACCGGTGGTGGGCTCGTCGAGGATCAGCAGATCCGGATCGTGGATCAGCGCACAGCAGAGGCCGAGTTTCTGCTTCATGCCGCCGGAGAGCTTGCCGGCTGGTCGATCGGCAAAGGGCGAAAGGCCCGTCGCATGCAGCAGACCGGCGATGCGGCGCTCCCGTTCCTTTCGGTCCTGACCGAAGAGGCGGCCGAAAAACTCGACATTCTCGAACACCGAGAGTGTCGGATAGAGGTTCTTGCCCAGACCCTGCGGCATATAGGCGATGCGCGGGCAGGACTTGCGACGGTGAGAGGCGCGCGCCATGTCTCCGCCGAAGACCTCGACCTGACCATTCTGAATCACGCGGGCTCCTGAAACCAGCGCGAGCAGGCTGGACTTCCCGACGCCATCGGGACCGATCAGGCCGATCATCAGGCCGGCAGGGATCTCGAGCGAGACACCCCGTAGCGCCTGCGTCTTTCCATAGGAGAGGTCGACACCCGACAGGCGCACGACCGGCCCTCTGCTGTCAGTGCTGGCCGCGCCGTTCATCTCACTGCACCAGGTTCGTCGTCAGGGATTCGGGCCAAGCCGCCTGCGGGTCGAGATTGACATAGGCGACGCCCGGAAGGCCCGTCTTGACCTGCTGGATGTACCTCTTGAGCAAGGCCTCGGGGATCTCAGCCTTGACGCGGAACATCAGCTTCTGGCGCTCCTCGTCGGTCTCCACCGTCTTCGGTGTGAACTGTGCAACGTCGGCCACGAAGCTGACCTTGGCTGGGATCGTATAGGCGGGCGCGGCGTCGAGCACGATCCGTGCCTCACTGCCAAGCGCAATCCGTCCAACCTCGGCCGTGGGCAGGAAGAAAGCCATGTACACGTCCGAGAGATCGACGATGTTGAGCACACGCCCACCGGCGCCCAGAACTTCTCCGAGCTGGGCAACGCGGTATTGCACGCGCCCGTCGCGCGGCGCGCGCAGCGTACTGTCGGCGATATCGGCGTCGATGCTCTCGATGGCCGCCGCCGCCGCAGCGACCGCTGCCTCTGCATCGATCACCTGCGCACGCGCCGCGCCGATGGCGGCGTCTGCAGCCAAGACTTGCGCTTTCGCTGCAGCCAGCGCAGCGCGGGCGCTCGCTGCAGCCGCCTTGTCGTCATCGACCACCTGCTGGCTGGTGGTGCGGCTTTCCATGAGCCGCTCGGTGCGGGCCAGTGTCGTCTCGGCGGCACTCAGCTGTGCCTCGCGCTGCGCGACTGTCGCAAGGGCCGCTTCGCGCTCTGCCTGACGCTGGGCCACCACGCTGCCCGCCGTGTCGACGGAGATCAGCGCACGGCGATGCTCGGCCACGGCCTGACGCCGGCGGGCATCGAGCTGGTCCGTTTCCATGACCGCAAGCACTTGGCCGCTGGTGACGAAATCACCTTCGCCAACCAGGATGTCCTTCACCCGACCGCCGGTCTTGGTGGAAATGTCGATCTCGACTGCTTCGATGCGGCCGTTGCCATAAGCGATGTTCTCGGGGAGGCCGTCACCTTCGTAGGTCTTCCAGCCATAGAATGCGGCGCCACCCACCGCGACCACCAGCACCGCGGCCAGCCAGCCGCCATTCCGCTTTGCCATACCCGATCTCCATGATCCCTGCGACGCCGGAGAACCGTAGTTCCGCCGTCCTGGCGATAGTCATAGGGGGCATGGCCGGTGGTGATCTTGATCCACGTCAATTAGGGATTGCTGTAGGCAACAACATTCGCCCCGAAGGCACCCTGCCGGGCGTCGGCGTCTTGCCTCTGTCAAGCATGGCAGCGGCGCTTAGAAACCGCTGGCGAGACGGCGACCGAGATCCTTGATATCGGGTTCGGAACGCTCGATGAGGCGACGCTCCCATGACAGGGCAGTATCGACGATCACACCGAGATCATCATAGCGGGGCATCCACCCAAGGACCTGCTTGGCCAGGGTCGAATCCGCAACAACAAGCGGGGCATCGCCCGGCCGGCGAGGCGCGTATTCGACCTGGAAGTTGACATTCGTTGCACGGCGCACGGCCTCAACGATATCGAGGACCGAATAGCCCCTGCCATAACCGCAATTGGCAACGAGCGGGCCACCGCCGCGACGCAGATACCGCAGGGCCTGCAGATGTGCATCGACCAGGTCGTTGATGTGAATGTAGTCGCGAACACCCGTACCGTCGGGCGTATCGTAATCCGTACCGTAGACGGACATCGAGGCGCGCTTGCCGAGTGCGGCCTCGCAGGCCACCTTCAGCAGATGGGTGGCTCCGGCAGCCGAGTTTCCGGCGCGTCCCTTTACATCGGCACCGGCGACGTTGAAGTAACGCAGCGCGACATAGCAGAGACCATGGGCGCGGGCGGTGTCGCGCAGCATGAACTCGCTCATCAGTTTCGACTGGCCATAAGGCGATTCCGGGCGCAACGGCGCATCTTCGCGCACCGGCAGCGGCTTGTCGGGGAGACCATAGACAGCGGCGGTCGAGGAGAAGATCACCTTGTCGATACCGGCCTTGACTGCTGCAGACAGCAGTCGCCGGGTGTTTTCGGTGTTGTTCTCGTAATAGCTGAGGGGATTCGCGATCGATTCCGGCACGACGATCGAACCGGCGAAGTGGATGATCGCCTCGATCTCGTTTTCGGCAAAGACCTGCTTCAGGACAGCCGGCTTGGCGATGTCTCCGAGATAGAAGCGTGCCTGGGGCGCGACGGCCCAGCGGAAACCGGTGGAGAGCCGGTCGACCACGACAACCTCTTCACCCGCATCGAGGAGAGCCCAGACCATATGGCTGCCGATGAAGCCTGCGCCACCCGTCACCAAGATCGCCATGACTTTTCTTCCCGTTGTTATTCTTATCGGGAAATCAAAAGCAGGCGCACCTTACAGAGTGCTTATCGAATACCTCCAAAGCACTGAAACGGCTTGACTATTCGGATTCTTCGTAAAGCCCGAGCAAACCGTTTCAGTCAAATTTTATCGAATGGGCTGAGCCGCAGGGGCCCTCGTCAAAGCGCCTTGATATACCCGCTCAGTCGCTCTGCGGCATCGGCGATGTGTGCCGGGTTGCGCAGGAAACAGGCCCGGAGGAATGGCAGCCCACCTTCGCCGAAGGCCGTCCCCGGCGCCATGCCGACGCCGGTCTTGTCGACGATGTCGAGGGCAGCCTTTCGGCTGTCGCTGATGCCGTCGATTTTCAGGAATGCGTAGAGCGCACCCTCGGGTTTCAAAGTCTCGACACGGTTGGTGGCGATCAGCGCATCGCAGAGGATGTCGCGCGAGGCCGTGGCGCGGGCGATGTTCTCGCGAACGAAATCATCGCCGTGATCAAGGGCCACGACGGCGCCACGCTGCATGAACTGGGCAACGCCCGAGGTCGAATACTGGATCAGATTTTCGAGGACCTGGCCCAGTTCCGGCGGTGCCACGATCCAGCCGACGCGCCAGCCGGTCATCGACCAGTTCTTGGAGAAGGAGTTGGCGAACATCACCTTGTCGCCTTCTTCCATCACGTCGAAGAAGGACGGCGCCCGCTCGGCTGTGCCATAGTAATAGAGCGCATAGATCTCGTCGGCGAGGATCCAGATGCCATGGCGGCGCGCCATGTCGAGGATTGCCTTCAGGTCTTCGCGGGTCGCTGTCCAGCCGGTCGGGTTGGAGGGCGTGTTGATGAAGAGCGCCCTGGTCTTCGGGGTGATCGCCTTTTCCAGGCGATCTAGGTCGAGTGTCCAGCGACCATCGGTGAAGGAAAGCGGAACGCAGACAGACTTTGCGCCGGCAAGGTCGATCGCCGAAACGATGTTCGGCCAGCAGGGCGACAGATAGATCATCTCGTCGCCGGGCGAGGTCAGCGCCTGGACGGCGAGCGCAATCGCCTGCATGCCTGACGCCGTCACATAGAAATGCTCGACCGGCAGGTCGACGGCAAAGTGACGATGGTAGTAGCGCGACAGTGCCTGGCGCAATTCGGGAACGCCGCGCTGCCAGGTGTAGAAGGTCTCGCCAGCCAGAAGCGCTTCGCTCGCAGCGCGATTGATGAAATCGGGCGTCGGCAGATCCCCCTCGCCCGCCCAAAGCGGCAGCAGACCATCGCGGCCCCGCGCATAGTTGATGATCTCGACGATACCGCTTTCCGGTGCGGCGAGCGCGCGGGGGCTGAGGCTGTCCAAGAGGGTCATGGGAAAATCACTCCTTCGATCGGTGCGACGTGTCTAAACGATCGGAGGGCAAAAATCCCATGATATTCCTTGAGGACAAGATCGATCCTGCTGATGGGTTCCCGCTTGCGGAGGGAACCCATCATGAGGGTTCAGCGGTTCTTCAAAAGGTCGCGGATTTCGGTGAGAAGCTGAACGTCGGCCGGCGGGGGAGCTGCTTCGGCAGCCTTCTGCTCTTCCTTTTCCATCGACTTGCGCAGCGAGTTCACGGCCTTGACCATCAGGAAGATGATCCAGGCAAGGATCATGAAGTTGATGACCACTGTGATGAAGTTACCATAGGCGAAGACGGCACCCTGTTCGCGGGCGGCGGCTAGCGAGCTCGCGGTGACATTGCTGCTCAGGGGGAGAAAGTAGTTGGAAAAATCGAAGCCGCCGAAGATGACTCCGACGACCGGCATGACGATGTCCTCGACCAGCGAATTGACGATGAGGCCGAAAGCGCCACCAATGATGACGCCGACGGCGAGATCCATGACATTGCCGCGCGCGATGAAAGTCTTGAATTCCTGTAGCATACCCCTGCTCCTGAATGATCGCTGAAAGAGACGGCGGAGAACCGACCAGAAAACATGGTTAATCAATCTTAACGATTTCGAAAATGGTAATTCCGCACAGGCCGCTCTCGGGTTTCGACTAAGGTCAATATTCGAAACGATTTCAAAAGGTGCGGACTTGCCCTAAGGTTCCGGGAAGGGCGCGGTCGAGGAGGAAAAGGTGCTCCCAGGCTGGATCATCGTTGCGTCAGCGATAGGCTATCTTCTGCTCCTGTTCGCCGTGGCGAGTTACGGAGACCGGAAGACGCGCGTGTACGGCGTCCCGCCCGGCGGCCGCCCGGTGGTCTATGCGCTGAGCCTGGCCGTCTACTGCACGTCCTGGACCTATTTCGGTGGCGTCGGGCTGGCAGCCGAGCGCGGCCTCGAGTTCATGGCGATCTATATCGGCCCTATCCTCATGTACACGCTGGGGATGCCGATCCTGCGGCGGATCGTGGAGCTGGCCAAGACCGAGAGGATCACCTCCGGCGCGGACTTCGTGGCTGCCCGTTACGGCAAGAACCCCGTCGTCGGCATGCTGGTGACGGTGATCTATCTCGTTGGCATCATTCCCTATATCGCCCTGCAGCTGAAAGCCGTGTCGAGCTCGGTCGCCGCCGTGGTCGATCCGACGGCCTACGGGATCGGCACGGGCAATCTCTATTTCATCGACCTGCCGCTGATCGTCGCATTCATCCTCGCCTGCTTCGCCGTCATCTTCGGGACACGCCATACGGACGCAACAGAACATCAGGACGGCCTGATTCTGGCGATCGCCATGGAATCGGTGGTGAAGCTGCTCGCCTTCTGGACACTTGGCGTGTTCGTGATCTGGGTGATGTTCGACGGCCCGGCCGATCTCTGGCAGAAGGCTGTCGAGAGTGAGGCGGTCATGGCGGCGCTGTCGCACGAGACCCCTGCGAGCCGGTGGATCCTGCTGATTGCGCTTTCGGCTTTTGCGATCATCATGCTGCCGCGGCAGTTCCATGTGACCGTCGTCGAAAACCGCACGCCCCGCGAACTGAAACTCGCCGGCATCCTGATGCCGATCTATCTGATCGCCATCAATATCTTCGTCCTTCCCGCAGCAATCGCTGGTGTGCTTGTCTTCGGCGGCAGCGGCGACGCCGATCTCTACGTGCTTTCGCTGCCGCTCGAAGCCGGTTCCGGCTTCGTCTCTCTGCTGACCTTCATCGGTGGCTTCTCGGCGGCAACCGCCATGGTCATCGTCGCTTCGGTCGCGCTTGCGATCATGGTGTCCAACGACATGGTCCTGCCGATCTTCCTCAGGCAGAAGCTGCTCGGGCGCCCCAGCCAGCGCGAGGATTTTGCCAAGACCCTCCTGCACATTCGCCGCACGGCAATCTTCGCAGTGCTGCTGCTCGGCTATGTCTATTTCCGCTCCGCCGACAATACGACTGGCCTTGCCAAGATCGGCCTTCTCTCGTTTACCGCGATCGCGCAGATCGCGCCTGCGATGTTCGGCGGTCTGATCTGGCGGAGAGCCAATGCCCGCGGCGCGATCGCGGGCCTGACTGTCGGGTTTCTGGTCTGGGCCTATCTGCTCTTCCTGCCGAGCCTCGGTGCGGAGGATCACTCCTGGATCGCCTCTGCGGTCCTGGGCTTCCTGCTTCCCGGTATGACGATGTTCGAACCGCAATATGCGGATCCGCTGGTGAATGCGACGATCTTCAGCCTGCTCGTCAACACGCTCGCCTTCGTCATCGGCTCGCTCAGCCGCAATCCGCGCCCGGTCGAACGCATCCAGTCGGCCATCTTCATCAAGCGTCAGCCGCGCTCGAACTTCGCCACACGTGGCTGGAAGACGAGCGTCGCGGTGGGTGACCTCAAGGCCGCGATCGCGCGCTATCTCGGCAATGAGCGCATGGAGCGCTCGTTCCGCTCCTATGAACAGACGGTGGGGCGCAAGCTCGCGGATGACAGCCCTGCGGACATGGCCTTCATCCACTTCTCCGAACAGCTGCTCGGCAGCGCGATCGGCTCGTCTTCGGCCCGTCTTGTGCTCTCGCTCATCCTGCAGAAGGCGGAGGATCCGTCCGCCGATACCGTCTGGCTTCTCGATCAGGCCTCGGAAGCCCTGCAGTACAATCAGGACATGCTGCAGACGGCGCTTGCGCAGATGGAGCAGGGCATCGCCGTTTTCGATGCCTCCGACCGGCTGACGATCTGGAACCGGCGCTTCCGGAGCCTGCTCGATCTTCCGGAGCATGTCGGCCAGGTGGGCTTTCCGCTGGCCGACATCATCGGGATCCTGGCGCAGCGCGGCGATGTGCCATCCGGCGACCCTGCGGCGGTCATTCGCAACTTCCACCAGTTCGACAATCCCTTCCAGATGGTGCTGGCTGGCGGCAAGCGGATCATCGAAGTCCGCTGCAACCTGATGCCCGACAAAGGGCTTGTGGCAACCTTCAGCGACATCACAGCCCGGGTCGAGGCCGACCGGGCCTTGAAACAGGCGAACGAAACCCTGGAGCAGCGCGTCAGCGAGCGCACGGCGGAACTGACGCGGGTGAACCACGCACTTGCGGAAGCGCGGGCGGCGGCGGACGAAGCCAATATCGGCAAGACCCGCTTCTTCGCGGCCGCCGGTCACGACATTCTGCAGCCACTCAATGCGGCACGGCTCTATTCCTCGTCACTGGTCGAACGTCTCGGCGATTCCGAAAACAGCGCCCTGGTCGGGAACATCGATTCCGCGCTTGAGTCGGTCGAGAGCATTCTCGGCGCCGTTCTCGACATTTCGCGCCTCGATACCGGCGCGATGAAGCCGCGCTTCTCCAGCGTGCCGCTCAACAGCCTCGTGCAGCGGATCGAAACCGATTTTGCGCCGATGGCACGGGAAAAGAACCTGAAGCTCGTTGTCATGCCGACAACGCTTTCAGTCCGGTCCGACCCGACGCTGCTGCGGCGCCTGGTGCAGAACCTGGTCTCCAACGCAATCAAATACACGCCGTCGGGTCGCGTTGTGGTCGGCGTTCGGCGCCAGGGCGACAAGGTGGTCGTTCAGGTCACCGACAGCGGCATCGGCATTCCCTCATCGAAGTTCCGAACCGTGTTCAAGGAATTCGCCCGGCTTGAGGAGGGCATGCGGACCGCATCGGGCCTCGGCCTCGGGCTTTCGATCGTCGACCGTATCGCCAAGGTGCTGCAGCATCCGGTGGAGCTTGCGTCGAAGCCCGGCAAGGGCACGACCTTCAAGGTGGTCATGCCGCTCGACGTGGCAAAACCCGCAGCCAAGGGTGTCGTGCCGCTTGATGCGGGCAGCCGGTCGACGCCGGCCCTTCAGGGTTTCCGCGTGCTGTGCATCGACAACGAGCCGAAGATCATCGAGGGCATGCAGCTCCTGATTTCCGGCTGGGGTTGCAGCGTCGAATGCGCGGGCTCGATCGCCGAGATGGATGATGTGTTGCGGGCCGGCAGCGCACCGGATCTCGTGATTGCCGACTATCATCTGGGCGATGGCAGCGGGATCGGTGCGATCCTCAGGCTTCGCGCCCTCACTCAAACGGATGTGCCCGCCTTGCTGATTACGGCGGATCGCTCTGCCGAAGTCCGGGCCGAGGCTGAGCGGCATTCGATCACGCTGCAGCACAAACCGGTCCGTCCGGCCGCCTTGCGCGCTTTCATCACGCAGATCTCGTCACAGAGGCAGGCCGCAGCAGAGTAATCCCTGTCCGGGACACTCCGCGTGCGTTGCCTCCTATCAGCGACGCTTGGTACTACCAGCTCTTCAGCGCACGGAGCGTCGGTGTCTTCTTGAAAACGTGATCGTTCATGCGGCCCATCAGTCGATCGAGCAGGGCCACAGCCTCGACGACAGCCGGCCCCTTGTTCAACATCACGCATTCGGCGCGCGCTGCCATGGCGGCATCGGTCATTTCACCCCGGGTGGGAATGCCTTCCTTGACCATGTCCTCCAGCACCTGGGTCGCCCAGACGCAAGGGACAGAGGCGGCCTCGCAGATCCAAAGCAGTTCTTCCTGCATTTCGGCAAGCCGCTCGAAACCGATCTCGGCTGCGAGATCGCCGCGCGCGATCATGACACCGAAAGGTCCCCGCTGGCGGGCCCGCGCGATGAGGGTGGGAAGATTGGTCAGCGCCAGGGGCTGCTCGATCTTGGCGATCAGGCCGAGCGGCCGGTCCGACTTGCCGTGACGGGAGAGAACGCTGTCGAGGAGATCAATATCTTCGGGACGGCTGACGAAGGAATAGCCGATGAGATCTGCACACTCCATCACCGTTTCAAGGTCGGTTTCGTCCTTGGTGGTCAATGGCGAGAGACCGAGCGCCGTATCGGGAAGATTGATGCCCTTCTCGGGCTTCAATCGTGTGCCGCCGGATTTCGTCCGGCGCACGACAATGATTGCTTCTCCCAAGCTGACACTTTCGACCACCGCTTCGAGCTTTCCGTCGTCGTAGCGCAGACGATCGCCTACGGAGAGGCGGGTGACCATTTCAGGCAGGGAGACGGTGGTTGAATGTGATGCGATGTCATCGATGCGCGGTGAACCTGCCGCAACAAGTCGGACGCGGTCGCCGATCTGGAGCCTCGGTTTCTTGTCAACCGAGGCTATGTCACCGGTCCTGATCTTCGGTCCGGCGATATCCATCAACACCTTGATGTCCCGTCCGACGACGCCAGCGGCTTCGCGCACATATGCCGTCATGGTCCGCCATGCTTCCGGACCGTCATGGGCGCAGTTAATGCGCGCCACGTCCATCCCTGCACGGGCGAGATCGAGAGCAAGATCGAGACCCTCTGCCGCCTGGGAGGGAAGTGTGACCATGATCCGCGTGCGGCGGGCACCCATACGGGGACCGAAGAGGGTCTCTGTGGCGTCCTCCAGACGATGTTCGCCCGCGAAGAATTCCGCCTCGCTGCGAGACGTCGCGGTCTGCTCCTGGGGCAATCCGGCCAGAGCTGCCAGTGCCTCCAGCACGGCGTCGATTGTTGGCAGGACACGGCTCTCCAGGCGCCCCATGGAAGACAGACCGAGGGCCATCAGCTGCCGCTGCAGGGGGCGAATATCGATGTGACGCAGTGCAAGATAGTGGCAGAGGTTTTCGATTGCGGGATCCAGATACTCTCCCGGCGGCACCAATCGGGCGAGCCTCTCCTCCCCTTCGGCCAAGATCTGCGAACGGATCTGGCGCAGATCCTCCAGCGCCAGGGCGGCGCGTGTTGCGGTGGTCTCGGCATGCGTCACGTTCATCGATGCGTCCCCGACAGTTCCTCAGGAAGAATTACACCGCCCTCTTTGACGACCGCATGACAGGGTCCTCCTTTCGCCTTCCGGCCAATAGCGGGCCGCGACAAAGCGCTCTATGGTGCAACCGACCGACGGAGCAGGGAGGGCTTACGAAGGACATGAAGATCGCGATCCTTTCGGACATCCACGGCAATCGCCAGGCTTTCGAAACCGTGCTGGCGGAAACCGCGCGGCAGGGCGCGCAGCGCATCGTGATCCTCGGCGATATCGTGGGTTATGGCGGCGATCCGCGCTGGTGCGTTGAAAAATGCATGGAGCTGATGTCCGAGGGGGCCGTCATCGTGCGCGGCAATCACGATCAGGCGGTGACTGATCCCTCCTATTCCATGAATTCCTCTGCCGGCATCGCTATCGACTGGACACGGATCGAGCTCGAGCCGAAACACCGCAGTTTCCTGTCGAAGCTGCCGCTCTCGGTGATCGACGAGGACAGGCTCTATGTGCATGCCGATGGCTCGGCCCCTTCCCGCTTCTCCTATGTGACCGACAGCGCCTCGGCACAGGCGCATTTTCGCGGCTGCAAGGAGCGGCTCGCCTTCTGCGGCCATGTGCATAGCCCTGCCCTTTACGGTCAGGGTATCGGCGACAAGATCACCAAGTTCATCCCGACCTCCGATATCGGCATCCCCGTCGGTCCCCCACGACGCTGGCTTGCGGTCATCGGTTCGGTCGGGCAGCCGCGCGACGGAAATCCTTCTGCGGCCTGGGCGCTTTACGACACGACGGCCTGCGAACTCTCTTTCCGCTGGACGGCCTATGACATTGACGGTGCGGCTTCCGCCATCCGTGCCGCCTCGCTGCCGGAGGGCCTTGCCCAACGGCTCTATCGAGGACGCTGACAGGACAAGCGCAACAAGGGGGGCGGGCATGATCAGAACCTGGATCGAGGAAGGCGACGTCGTCGACGGCTTCACGCTGGGCAAGCTTGCGCATACCGGCGGCATGGCCAAGCTCTTCGAGGTGACGCATCCCGACCATCCTGGCCCGCTTCTCATGAAAGTGCCGCGCATCGGTTCGGGCACGGACCCGGCAACCATCGTCGGCTTCGAGATGGAGCTGATGATCCTGCCGAGGATCAGCGGGCCGCATGTGCCGCGTTTCGTGGCGCGCGGTGATTTCTCCAAGCAGCCCTATATCGTTGTCGAACGCCTGCCGGGAAAATCGCTCTATCCTCTGCTCGCGCGCCTGCCCTGCCCTCAGCCCGAGGTGATCGACATCGCGACCAAGATCGCGACCGCACTTGCCGACCTGCATCGACAGAAGGTCGTGCATCTCGACATCAAGCCCTCCAACGTGCTTTTCCGCGACACCGGCGAAGCTGTGCTCGTTGATTATGGTCTCGCTCGCCATCTCGAACTCCCCGACCTGATGGACGAGGAGTTCCGCCTGCCTTACGGCACCGCCCCCTATATGGCGCCGGAGCAGATCCTTGGCGTGCGCTCGGACTTCCGCTCCGATCTCTTTGCGCTCGGAGTGCTGATGTATTTCTTTTCGACCGGTCGGAGGCCCTTCGGCGACCCGCAGCGGATGAGCGGGTTGAAGAAGCGGCTTTGGTGGGACCCGCCCCCGCCGCGTGAGCTCAATCCGATGGTGTCCAAGGCCTGCCAGGAAATCATTCTGCGCTGCCTGGAGGTAGACCCTGCCCGCCGCTACCAGTCTGCAGCGCAACTGGCGCTCGATCTTGCCGATCTCTACCAGGTCCGGCTGACGGCGCGGGCGGAGAAGACCAGCCGCGACCCCTGGCGCAAGGTCCTCAAGCGGATGCTGAACCCGGACCCGATCGAGCTGATCAAGCCGCGCGGTGCTGCAGCACTGCTTGCCTCAGCGCCAATCGTGATGGTCGCGATCGATCTCAATGCCGCCAGCCAGGAGCTGGCAGAGGCGCTGCGCGAAACGGCCCGACGGATCATCAAGAACACGCCCAATGCGCGCATTGCCTGCGTCAACGTCATGAAGATCGCCCGTATCACACTTGACGATGACCTCGACGCGGAGGGCAACAGCAAACACGTTCTGCGGCTTGCAGCCCTCAAACAATGGTCAGCTCCGCTCGGTGCGGAAGAAGGCGATATCACCTATCACGTGCTGGAAGCCGTCTCGCCGGCTCAGGCGATCCTGACGTTTGCGCGCGACAACAATGTCGACCACGTGGTGATGGGTGCCAGACCGAATTCGACCCTGCGCTCGCTGACGGGCAGCGTCTCGGGCGAAGTTGCTGCGTCGGCTCCCTGTTCGGTGACAGTGGTGCGGGTGCGAGGTGCCACCTCGCTCAAGCCCGTCTGGTCGGCAAGCGAAGAGGCGGATACGGAGCCTGTAGGCCACGCGTGATGCCGACGTGTGCGTCTGAGGTCAGAGCCTCAGTGACCAGATGGTCGCATTGCTGACGACGCCAGGCTCGGCGATCAGCCTGAGGGAACGTATGGGCTCGAAGCCCGCGATGCGCTTGGTGCCGGCGATCCGGCCACCATCGGCAAAGACCTCCAGAGACCCGTAGTCGAGATAGACCCGGATGCGTCGGACCCCGGCCGCCTTGGCCAGATGGCGGGGCCCCGGCGGCTCTTCCGCCCGGTCGAGATAGGCATGCAGGATCTCCAGCCCCTCGTCATGCTGGGCGAGCGCAAGGCGGATATGGGGATGGTCGAATTCCAAGCGGAACGCGCTCCCTGCCTCCACAAGCTCGAAGGTGATCTCGGCCGCTCCACTTGGGAGTGCCACCGTCTGCCCGGTCGCCAGCCGCGTGCGGTCCAGCATGCGTGCCCGCAAGCTCTCGGCAGCGCCAATCGGCGGGGTGAGCAAGGTATCACCCTCCAGCACCAGCGTGCGCGGCAATGTCATCGCGGAGGGGAAATCGATGGTCGGCCCGGTGTCGGCCCAATTGCCGAGCCAACCGATCCCGACAGGCGTGCCGCCATCCACAAAAGCCTGGAAGGCATAGTTGTCAGTGCCGAAATCGAGCTCGCGACCGAAGGCTTTTGCAAAGTTCCGGCCATCGAACCAGCCGATGTCGACCATCGTCAGGTTTCGTCGGCCCGTTTCCTTGTCCTCGCCATTCATCAGACCGTAGATCAATGCCCAGCGAGTGGCAGGGTCGCGGTGATCACCATCGATGGGCAGGAGGCAGGGGCACTCCAGCGCCGAGGTCTCAAAGCGGGTCTCGGTGTAGAGCTTGCCGACATAGTTCCAGCCGCCTGCGGCTGTGTTGTCCTCCGTTTCGTAGAGCAGGATGACACCGCCGTCGGCGCTTTGACTACCAAGCAGCATCTTCCAGAGCCCGTCCGGACCGCGGAAGACGTAAGGGTCTCGGAAGTCGAAAGTGAGGCCTTCGCCATCGGGCCTGCGGGGTAGCAGGACATCGGCCGCTCCGGCGCTGAACAGATCGGTTGAGGTCGCGGTCAGCTGGATTTCCTGTTCGGGGATGCGATCGGCGATCTTTTCGGTGAAGAAGACCCGGATACCTGGTCCATCAGTGCGGGCGATCGCCGATCCCGAGAAGGCGCCGCCGCGCTTGTCGGGCCGCACCGTCAGTTCCTCGGAGGGGAACAGGAAGACCGGCAGATGACGCCAGCGCAGATAATCCGAGGAGACTGCATGTCCCCAATGCATGTTGTTCCAGATCCGGCCATGTGAATAGTGCTGGTAGAAGAGATGCGGGCGTCCGCCAAAGCGGCCAAAGCCGTTGGGATCGTTCATCCAGCCGAAGGGCGGGCGGAAGTGATAGCCATCGGGCAGATCCGGCGGCTCGTTGGCGGGATTGGTGTGGATCACCGTGATGCCGGTTTCCAGCACATCCGACGGCGTGAACCAGTAAGCGACCGAGAGGGACGTGACCGCCGTGTTATAGGCGAGTGTCACCGTCCCGCCGCCGAAAACGTGGTAGATCCGGAACGAGTTCTCCTCGGCATTGACCGCCTGCACCTCGCCGAATTTGCCGTTGACGCTGTAAAGGGAGACGGCACCCGGCTCGTCCGGGGTGACAGCCTTCAGCCATAGATGCAGGACCGCGTTGACGGGTAGCTCGACGTCGATGGCTCTCAGGCCTTCCGGTATGCCGGTCGCAGTCGTCATGTGCATCTCCCATTCTGTCCATAGCGCCTCCTTTGAACGGCATCGGTCCGGGACAGTTCCATGCGGCGATGTCACAGAGGCTTCAGAAAACCGTCACGGCGGCTTCACGCGACGCACCTATTGCGGCGGGAACGACACTGAAGATCGGAGCCCTGCTCATGCGTCTCGCCGTTCTCGTCCTCGGCCTTCTGCTCTCTCTCGTGACGGGAGCCGCGAGCCTCGCGCCCATTCCGCCCTCGAACCGGGCGACCCTCATTCATGACCGTCTGACGAAAGCCAATCTCAACCGCGACCATGTCATGGTCGTGGCCCACCGCGCCGGATGGAAGAAAGAGGGTGTCACGGTGCGCGCCGAGAACTCCTTTGCGGCCATCGATCACGCCGTCTCGATCGGCGTGGAGATGGTCGAGCTCGATGTCCGACGCTCCAGGGACGGCGTGCTTGTCATCATGCATGACGAGACGCTCGACCGCACGACGACCTGTCGCGGCAAGGTGGCCGAGCATACGCTCGCTGAACTGCGGACCTGCCAGCTGATCGTGGAGGGTGACCGTCGCCTGACCGACGAGCATGTCTTCACGCTCGAAGAGGCAATGCTGCATGCGCGCGGCCGCATCCTGATCAACATCGACAACAAGCTTGAGCCGGAGGCACTGGTGGAAGTCGCCGATCTCGCGCGCAGCCTCGGCATGCCGGATGGCGTGCTGCTGAAGCTCGCGGTGTGGAACGCCGAACGGCTGCAGCTTGCCCGCGATATCCGCCGCGCCATCGGCCCCGACATCGCCTTCATGCCGATCCTCGCCGACGACGCGGTGACGGAACCGGCCTTCATCGACCGCACGCAATCCTCACTCGGCGCACCGGCGGCGGAACTCGTGCACTGGTATCGGGATGCCTCGAAGCCCGTCACAGCGGATGGCGGACCGCTGCTCTCGCCGCTCGCACGCGCGGTTGCCATCCGCAACAATGCCCATCTGTGGATCAACACCTATCCGATCACCGATCGTCCGGAGGGCATGGTGGCCGGCGGGCGCGGCGACTACCTGGCACTCTCGACCGGACGCCCCGAGGACGTCTGGGGTTTCTTCGTCGAGCGCGGCGTGACCATCATCCAGACGGATGAACCGGAAGCGGTGATCGCATGGCTCGACGCCCGGGGGCTGCGGCGATCCTATGATCTAACGAACTAAAGGAATATCTCCCCCCTGGCGGGGGAGAACGTGAAATCGAGGAATTGGCCCGCTCAGGGCCAAACCTCAGATTTCACAAGAGAGGGGCTCAGTTCGTGCTTCCCTGACATCCCCCTCTCTTGGAATTTCTAGCACTTAGCTGCGCTAAGAGCTGAAATTCCATTCTCCCCCGCCAAGGGGGAGATAGAGTTGGCGCAAGTGGAAACGTCGCTGACTTCCCTCAAGCAGCCTTAGCGGCTTCACCGTAGGGGTCAAACCGACCGTAGAAGGTTTCACCCTTGGCGGCCATGTCCTTGAGCAGTGGCGTCGGGGTGAAGTGCGGACCATAATCCTTCGCGAGGCGTTCGCAGAGGCTTACGAAGTTCTTCACGCCCATACCGTCGATATAGGACAGGGCGCCACCGGTGTAAGGCGCAAAGCCAAAGCCGAGGATCGAGCCGACATCGGCTTCGCGCGGGTCGGTGACGATGCCTTCCTCGACGGTGCGGGCGGCTTCCAGCGCAATGGTCGCGAGGAAGCGTTCCTGGAGCGTCTTCACGTTGACGGCTTCCGGCTTCTGCTGAGGATAGAGATCCTTGAGGCCCGGCCAGACGTGCTTCTTGGCGGGCTTTGCCGGATAGTCGTAGAAGCCCTTGCCGTTCTTGCGGCCGAAGCGCTCTTCCTTTTCGACCATGCGTGCGACCAGCTCCATGTGGCGCGAGTCGACGGCCTTTTCACCGAGGTCAGCGACGGTCGCCTTCAGGATCTTGTAGGAGAGGTCGATCGCCACTTCATCGTTCAGCGCCAACGGCCCGACCGGCATGCCGGCAAACTTCGCGGCATTTTCGATCATGACCGGCGGCACGCCTTCGATGAGCATGTTGTAGCTCTCGGCCATGTAGCGCAGGACGCAGCGATTGACGAAGAAGCCGCGAGTGTCGTTGACGACGATCGGCGTCTTCTTGATCGCAGCGACATAGTCGAGGGCGACAGCGAGCGCATTGTCGCCGGTTTCCTTGCCAAGGATGACTTCCGTCAGCATCATCTTCTCGACCGGCGAGAAGAAATGGATGCCAATGAAATCAACCGGGCGCTTGGAGTTCTTGGCCAAGCCGGTGATCGGCAGCGTCGAGGTATTGGACGCGAAGATCGCGCCTTCCGGCAGAACCGCCTCAACCTTCTCGATCACGGCCTTCTTGACGTCACGGTCTTCGAAGACGGCCTCGATGACGAGATCGGCGTCAGCGAGCGTGCCGTAGTCATCGGACGGCGTGATCAGGGCGAGCAGCTTGTCGCCGTCGTCCTTGGTTAGCTTTCCCTTACCGACAGCGCCGGCAACCAGCCCCTCGGAATGGGTCTTGCCCTTGCCGGCGGCTTCCATGTCACGGTCGATCAGAACCACGTTGATGCCGGCTGCAGCCGTCACATAGGCGATCGAGGCGCCCATGAAACCAGCGCCGACGACGCCGACCTTCTTGATCTCGGACTTCGGCTGACCTGCCGGGCGACGGGCACCCTTGTTCAGCTCCTGCATCGAGACGAAGAGCGAGCGGATCATCGAGAAGGCCTCGGTGGTCTGCAGGATCTCGGTGAAATAGCGCTGCTCGATCTTCAGACCCGTATCGAAGGGAACCTGCAGACCTTCATAGACGCATTTCAGGATGGCGAGCGCGGCCGGATAGTTGCCGGCGGTTTCACGGCGCAGGATGGCGGAAGCGGCCGGCCAGAGCTGGGCAGCAGCCGGTGTCCAGATGCCACCACCGGGAACCTTGAAGCCCTTTTCGTCCCAGGGGGCGACCGGCTTCAGACCGTCTTTGATCATCTGCTTGGCAGCATTGATCAGTTCGCCCGGTTCGACGACCTGATGCACCAGGTTCATGGCCTTGGCGCGGGTGGCCGTCAGCGTCTGACCTGTTGTCATCATCTGCAGGGCATCCTGCGTGTTGGCAAGACGTGCTACGCGCTGCGTGCCGCCGGCGCCGGGGAAAATGCCGACCTTGACTTCGGGCAGGCCGATCTTCACCGACTTGGCGTTCGACGCCACGCGGCCATGGCAGGCGAGCGACAGCTCGGTCGCGCCACCCATGCAGGTGCCGTTAATGGCGGAGACCCACGGCTTGCCGCAGGTTTCGATCTTGCGCCAGAGCCAGGTCATGCGACCGACGGCGTCGAAGATCTTCTGCATGGCGGCTGCCGGGTCCTTGACGCGCTCGGCGGCGATCGTCTCGAACATGCCCTTGATCATGGTGAGATCGGCACCGCCCGAGAAGGACGACTTGCCCGACGTGAAGACCACGCCCTTGACGCCAGCATCGGCGCAGGTCTGCTCGAGGATCTTCTCGATTTCGTCCATCACCTCGACGGTGAAAACGTTCATCGACTTTTCCGGCATGTCCCAGGTGACAAGAGCAATGCCGTCTGCGTCGGTTTCGATGGTGAAGTTCTTGTAAGTCATGTCTTACTCCTCCCGGGAAATCAGACGCGTTCGATGACGGTTGCCGTACCCATGCCCGCACCAATGCAGAGCGTGACGAGCGCGGTGTTGAGATCGCGGCGTTCCAGCTCGTCGAGAACCGTGCCGAGGATCATCGCGCCGGTGGCACCGAGCGGATGGCCCATGGCGATCGCGCCGCCGGCGACGTTCATCTTGGCGTGGTCGATCTCGAAATGCTGCATGAAGCGCAGGACGACGGCAGCAAAGGCTTCGTTCAGTTCGAACAGATCGAAGTCTGAGATCTTCATGCCGGTGCGCTTCAGGAGCTTTTCCGTCACATCGACCGGGCCGGTCAGCATGAGCGCCGGATCAGAGCCGATATTGGTGAAGGCGCGGATGCGGGCGCGGGGCTTCAGGCCCATGGCCTCACCACCCGCCTTGGAGCCGACGAGAACGGCGGCAGCACCATCGACGATACCCGACGAGTTGCCGGCATGGTGGACATAGGTGATGCGCTCGATTTCCGGATGCGCCTGGATGGCGACGGCTTCGAAGCCGCCCATTTCGCCCGGCATCTGGAAGGATGCCTGGAGGCTTGCCAGCGACTGCATGTCGGTGCCGGGGCGCATGTGTTCGTCGCGGTCGAGAATGACGAGGCCGTTGCCGTCCTTCACGGGGATGACAGACTTGGCGAAGTTGCCGGCCGCCCAGGAGGCAGCGGCGCGCTTCTGGCTTTCGACGGCATAGGCGTCGACGTCGTCACGCGTAAAGCCGTACTTGGTGGCAATCAGGTCAGCGGACACGCCCTGCGGCATGAAATAGCCGGGGAAGTTGACCGAGGGATCCATATACCAGGCACCGCCCGACATGCCCATGCCGACGCGGGACATGCTTTCGACGCCGCCGGCGATGACGATGTCATCCGAACCGGCCTTCACCTTGCCGGCGGCGAGGTTGATGGCGTCGAGGCCCGAGGCGCAGAAGCGCGAGATCTGCATGCCCGGCGCCTTGAAGTCGTAGCCGGCTTCGAAGGCCGCGGCCTTCGGGATCACGGCGCCGGCCTCCATGACGGGGTCAACGCAGCCGAAGATGATGTCATCGACGGTCGAGGTATCCAAGCCATTGCGGTCGCGCAGCGCTTCCAGCGTCTTGGCGGCCAGACGAGGCGTCGGCACTTCGTGCAGCGAACCATCCTTCTTGCCGCGCCCGCGGGGCGTGCGCACGTGGTCATAAATGAAGACTTCAGTCATCGTCTCTCTCCCTTGGGCGCACGGGGGCGCCGGAATTTTTCCCTCTTCTCCCCAGCGGGGAGAAGTGCCGAGCGAATGCGAGGCGATGAGGGGGCCGATTGCGCAAGCGCCCCTCATCCCAGGCGCAACGCGTTGCGCCTAACCTGTCGGGCCACCTTCTCCCCGCCCGGGGAGAAGGCAAAAACTCAAAACGCTTCCGCGGCCATTTCCATCAGGCTGTCCGCACCGGTTTCGATGCGGGCCTTGCGCAGGGCCGTCTCCGGCATGACCTTTTCCATATAGAAGCGGCCGGTGAGCAGCTTGTTCTTGTAGTAGTCGGCATCACCCGAACCGGCCTCCAGATTGGCGTTGGCGGCCTTGGCCATCTTCGCCCACATGTAGCCGAGCACGACGAGGCCGAAGAGGTGCATGTAGTCGGTCGAGCCGGCACCAGCATTGTCGGGCTTGGCCATCGCGTTCTGCATGAACCACATGGTCGAGGCCTGCAGGTCGTTGAGGCCCTTCTTCAGACCCTTGGTGAAGAAGGCCATCTTCTCGTCATTGCGATGCTCTTCGCAGAAATCACCGATTTCCTTGAACAGGGCCATGACGGCGCGACCGCCATTGAGCCCGAGCTTGCGGCCGACGAGATCGAGCGCCTGGATGCCGTTGGCACCTTCGTAGATCATCGCGATGCGGGCATCGCGGACATACTGGCTCATGCCCCATTCTTCGATATAGCCGTGGCCGCCATAGACCTGCTGGGCCATGACCGCATGGTCGAAGCCCTTGTCGGTCAGGACACCCTTGAGGATCGGCGTCATCAGGCCAAGCACGTCGTCGGCAAGCTGCTTTTCAGCGGCATCGCCCGAGCGATGCGCGATGTCAGACTTCAGCGCCGTCCAGAGCGTGAAGGCCCGGCCGGCTTCATTTAAGGCTTTGATGGTAAGCAGGACACGACGAATGTCCGGGTGCACGATGATCGGGTCGGCCTTCTTTTCCGGCGCCTTGACGCCGGAGAGAGAGCGGCCCTGGATGCGCTCGCGGGCGTAGTTAGCGGCGTTCTGATAGGCGATTTCGGAGATCGACAGCCCCTGCAGGCCGACGCCGAGGCGGGCCTCGTTCATCATGACGAACATGGCAGCAAGGCCCTTGTTCTCGGCACCGATCAGATAGCCGGTCGCCTCGTCATAGTTCATCACGCAGGTTGCGTTGCCGTGGATGCCCATCTTGTGCTCGATCGCACCACAGGAAACGGTGTTGCGCGCACCGACGGAGCCGTCATCGCCGACCATGAACTTCGGCACGATGAAGAGCGAGATACCCTTGGTACCCTCAGGCGCACCCTCGATACGGGCCAGCACCAGGTGGATGATGTTGTCCGACATGTCGTGTTCGCCGGCCGAGATGAAGATCTTCTGGCCGGAAATCTTGTAGGAGCCGTCACCGTTCGGAACCGCCTTGGTGCGCAGCAGACCGAGATCGGTGCCACAATGCGGCTCGGTGAGGTTCATCGTCCCGGTCCAGACACCCTCGACCATCTTCGGCAGATACTTCTGCTTCTGCTCGTCGGAGCCGTGCTCCAGGATCGCGGCGATCGCGCCCTGGGTGAGGCCGGGATACATCATCAGCGCCATATTGGCGGACGACATGTATTCGCCCACGGCCGAATGCAGCGTGTAGGGCAGGCCCTGACCGCCATGTTCCGCCGGCACGGCCAGACCGAGCCAGCCGCCCTGACAGTAGGCGTCGTAAGCTTCCTTGAAACCCTTCGGCGTCTTGACCGAACCGTCGTCCGAGCGAACGCAGCCTTCCTGGTCGCCGGACAGGTTGAGCGGGAAAAGCTGCTCTTCCGCAAGCTTGGCCGCCTCACCGACGATCGCCTCGATCATGTCGGGCGTCGCGTCTTCAAAGCCCGGCAGATTGTTGTACCGCTCGAGACCAAGGACGTCGTTGAGAATGAAAAGCGTGTCGTTTACGGGGGCCTTGTAGACAGGCATCGGTCATCTTCCTCCAAAGACTTCGGTTCCGACGGATCGGACTGTTCTGGCTTATACAAATAATTGACGTGCGCGTAAACGTCAAAGTTTGTTGCCGCGGCATTTTTGCAGGGCCGATGGCCTGCTCCTCTTCCATCCAGAGCTTCTAACGAAGGGTACTTGTGCGGGGCGTGACGCCGAAAGGCAGCCCTGCGGATTCATTAATTTTGGGCGAAGCTTAACGGCTTGTTTACCATGTTTCATGAAAGGTTGCGTTCGAAAGCTGGTGATCCATCCGCGATTCCGACCTGCTTGCCTGCCGTTACGGAAGGCACCCCGGTCGAAGCTGCACTGGAGCACCCGAACATATTCGGATGAAGACATCGTCCGGCATCATCAAGGCGAGCAGAACCATGAGCGGATCGCGATCCCAGACCCAACGGCCCGGCAGCCCATCCTCCCTGGATGCGTTGAGCCGTACGATCGAGGGGCTTGAGGCGCGCATCGAAGGGTTGATCGGGCAGCAGGTCAGCCGCAGCCGCGGCGCGGATGAGGCGGTCTCGCGCGCCCTGCCAGGCCGCCGCGCCGAAGACCTGCCGCGCAGCGAACGCGATGCGCGTGATACCCGACCGGATCCGTTGGCTGAAATCCGCCAGCGCCAGCGCGCGCTCGAAGAGAGCCGTACCCGCGGCACCGAGCGCAGCCTTTACAGCCGCAGCGAGGAAGCTGCATCGGCTCGCGCGCCCCTGCGCGCCCCCCTGCCCCCGCTTGCAGACCCGCAGCCGGCCTATGCTGCGCGGACCGCCACCGCCTCACCGGCGCCCGGGCGAAGTGGTCCGGACTTCACGGAGGCCTTGAGCAATCTGAGACGTGAACTCAAGCATGACATCAGCGAAAGCCTGTCGCGCGAGATATCGGGCCTGCGCAACGAAATGCGCTCGATCCGGCAGCTCGCCGAAGAGAAGCGGCCGCAAGACGACATGCGTCAGGACATTGCCCGCCTCGCAGAAAGCATCCAGCGCCTCGAAGGCATCAAGGCTCCAGGTACCGAAGGCCTGCGTCAGGACTTCAACGAATTGCGCTCGTTGATGGATGGCCTCGCCCGCGAGGATTCCGTGCGTCGCATGGAACGCCGCTGGGATGATGTCGAGGTGCGTCTCGACGGTCTCGATACCGGAGCCATGCGCGACGAGATCATCCGCATAGCCGACCGGCTTGACGATATTCGCTCGCAGCTCGGCGGCATGGGCGATACGCGCACCATCCGGGCGCTTGAGGACAAGCTGGTGACGGTGGCATCGGCGCTCGAACATATCGGCGCGCATTTCGACCCCAACGAGCGCAAGCTGATGGAGCAGTTCTCCGCGCTCGACATGCGGCTCGATGAAATCACCCGCGCTATTGCTGCCGGCAGCCGCAACAGTGGCCCGGGCAACGATCCGGCAACCTTCCATCGGCTGGAAGAGCGCCTCTCGGGTCTTGCACGACAGATCGAATCGCTTGCCGAGCGGCGTGCGCCGCAGCCCGATGCCTCGATCGAGATGGCAGAGCGGCTCGAGCTTCTGACAGAACGCATCGAACAGCTGTCGACCGAGCAAGGCGCAGTCCGGCTCGAAGAAAGGCTAGACCAGCTCTCCTACATGCTGGAGAAGGTCCAGCGTCCGGCGCCTGCCCCCGAACTCACCGGCTACCTGGCCGATATCTCCCGCAAGATCGATGCGCTCGACGGCGGCGTCGTCCATGATCGCCTGGCCGACCGGCTGGAGATCCTGGCGCGCCGCATCGAGGAATTCGACGCACCGCAGCCGGTCGCTGTTATCGATGACAGTGCGCTCCGCAACCTCGAAGACCGCCTGAATGCCGTCGTAGACCGACTGGAAGAAACCAGTTCCGCCGCACCTGTCGGCGAAAGCGCGAGCCTGAAGGGGCTCGAAGACCAGATCGCCCATCTTTCGGCGCTGATCAGCCAGCCGTCGCCGGCCGATCCGGAGGTTGCCGGGCGCATCTCTGCCCTGGAAGACTATGTCTCGACCAGCGACGAGTACATCATCGAGGCTGCCCGACAGGCCGCCGAGACCGTGATGGCCAATTTTGTCCAGCGTTTCCCGGCAGGCAGCCAGGCAGCATCTGCCGATATCTCAGCCCTTTCGGCGCTGTCGGATCACCTGAAGCAGCTGGAAGACTATACCCGCCACTCGGAAGAGCGCACGCACCGCACCTTCGAAGCGCTGCATGATACGCTTGTCCAGATCGCAGGACGTCTCGACGAACTCCATCACACGGGCCAGCAGGCCGATCCTGCACCGCTCTTTGCGCAGGCGCCGATCGCTCCGGCACCGCGCGCACCGGAAGCGGCGGTACACGCCCCCCAGGCTCCGCGCATGGCCGCGGAACCGGTGGCTGATGCAGCCCATCCGATCGACCAGGAACTGCTCAAGGCGGCTGACGATTTCGCCCAGACCATGACCGCGCTGCCGGTCATCGATGCGGCGCGTGAGAAGAAGGTTGCCAAACCGAGCCTGCTTGCCGGCCTGGGCAAGAAGCTGATGCCGGGCAAGAAGGCGCCCAAGGCGGCGGCCGAGTCCCGGCAGACGGTCGATCCTTCGCCGTCGATCGATCCGGTCGACGTCCTTCCTCCCGATGATGCCAACGAACTTCTGGAACCCGGCTCGGGCGCACCGGATGTGCGCAAGATCCTTGAGCGCGTCCGGGCCAGCCAGCAGTCCGCCAAGGGTGGCAATGCGAGCGCTGCCGATACGGGGGACCGTACCGACTACATCGCCGCCGCCCGTCGCGCCGCGCAGGCCGCTGCCATGGAAATGGATCGTGCCCAAAAGGCCGCTCCGACCGGCAACAAGACCATGGCTGACGTCAAGGCCAAGGCGAAGAGCGGAGGGCCTTCGCTTTTCGCACGCTATCGTCGCCCGATCCTGATGGCCGTCGGCGCCGTGCTTCTCGTTGCCATGGCCATGCCGCTGGTCAATACGCTGACGCGCAGCGAGGCACCTGCCGTTATCGAAGAGACAGTACCAGAAGAAACCAGCGAGGCCCCAGATCCGGCACCGGCAGTCGAGACCGGCATGGCAACCACCGGGGGTAGCGCGGCCGCTGAACCGGCCCTGGAGGCCGGCGTCGTGGAAACCGAGGCTCCTGCCGAAACGCCCGATAATCTTGCTGTTGCACAGGCACCGTCAGCCCCCGTTCAAGCCGGAGAAGCGGCCCTGGTCAGCGCCCTGATGGCACCGGCAGAGACGGCGCCTGCGCAGACGCTTGAAACTCCGGCCAGGGTTTCCGAGCCCAATGTCGTCGTTGCGCAGGAGATCGTACCGGCTGCACCGGCCGCCCCTGCGGCGGAGATCGTGGTCCCGGCCGAGATCACTCCGCCTTCGCTGTCGATCGCTGCAAAGAACGGCGATCCGCTGGCGCTCTTCGAAATCGGTGCCCGCTATACCGAAGGCCGTGGCGTCAAGAACGATTTCGCCGAAGCCGCCAAATGGTATCGTCTGTCTGCCGACAGAGGGTTTGCCGTCGCTCAATACAGGCTTGCCAACTTCCTTGAGAAGGGAACGGGCGTCGCCCCCGACATCGCGGAAGCCAAGCGCTACTATGAGATGGCGGCCAATGCCGGCAATGCCAGCGCGATGCACAATCTCGCCGTCATCTACGCTTCAGGCAAGGATGGTGCGCAGGACTATGCCAAGGCGGTCGAGTGGTTCACCAAAGCCGCCGATTACGGCGTCTCCGACAGCCAGTTCAATCTCGCGATCCTCAGCGCCCGTGGCAACGGGACCGCCCAGGATCTCGTCGCATCCTACAAATGGTTTGCAATCGCCGCGAAAGGTGGCGACACGGATGCCGCTCAGAAGCGGGACGAAGTGGCCAATGCGCTGAAGCCCGACCAGCTGGAACGGGCGCGCGCCGAAGTGGACCTCTGGAAGGCCAAGGAGCTCAGCCCCGACGCCAATTCAGCCAACACGCCGGATGAATGGGCGGGCAAGGGCCTCAAGACGGCCAGCGTCGACATGAAAAAGGCGATCCGCAATATCCAGGCGATCCTCAACAAGAACGGCTTCGATGCCGGAACGCCTGACGGCGTGATGGGGGACAAGACGGTCTCTGCGATCAAGGCGTTCCAGACCTCGATCGGCGAAGAGCCGACTGGTCAGGTGACGGACAAGCTGGTGACAGAACTGCTCGCGCGCAACAAATGATGCGACTGTCATAAAACACCGCGATTGAGGGTCTATGACGGGCTCTCGAATTGACTTGATTGCGCCTGAGGCGCAAGAAAGAATTCGAAGGGTCGCAAGTTGGATCAAAGACTTGCACCCACCCAGCATGAGAGAGCAAAGGGTTCAAGACCCTGACGTGACCGCGCCTTCGTGCGCGGCTGCCTGCATTTGAGGTCCTGACGTGACGATCTATCTGCCGATCGCCGAAATGTCGGTCAACGTGTTCATCATTCTGGGAATGGGCGCGGCTGTCGGCTTTCTCTCGGGCATGTTCGGTGTGGGCGGCGGATTTCTGATTACGCCGCTTCTGATCTTCTACAACATCCCGCCCGTGGTGGCCGTGGCGACCGGTGCCAACCAGGTGGTCGCCTCCTCGGTCTCCGGTGCGATCTCGCATTTTCGGCGCGGAACGCTTGATGTGAAGCTGGGATCGGTCCTGCTGATCGGCGGTCTCGTCGGAGCGACCCTCGGCGTCTACATTTTTTCCTGGCTCCGGAGGCAGGGCCAGCTCGACCTCATCATTTCGCTGCTCTACGTGATCTTTCTCGGCACCGTTGGCGGGCTGATGCTGGCGGAGAGCCTGCGGGCGCTGCGCCGCGCGGCGCGCAACGAACCGGCGCCCGTGAAGCGGCCCGGCCAGCACAACTGGGTGCATCGCCTGCCCTTCAAGATGCGCTTCAAGAAGTCGAAGATCTATCTCAGCGTCATCCCGATCCTGGCGCTGGGTTTCGGCATCGGCATCCTGACCTCGGTCATGGGTGTCGGCGGCGGCTTCATCATGGTGCCCGCCATGATCTACCTGCTCCGGATCCCGACCAATGTCGTCGTCGGAACATCGCTCTTCCAGATCATCTTCACCACCGCCTACACAACGATCGTGCAGGCGGCGACCAATTATTCCGTCGATATCGTGCTCGCCTTCATCCTGATGGTGGCTGGCGTGATCGGCGCTCAATATGGCGTCCGCGTGGGACAGAAGCTGCGCGGCGAACAGTTGCGCGCCCTGCTTGGCCTTCTCGTGCTCGCTGTCGGCGTGCGCCTTGCGATCGAGCTGGTGGTCACACCTGCCGACATCTACTCGCTGGCGATCGGAGGCTGAGATGGGCGCAAGGCTTCTCGTTCTCGCCCTTGCCCTTTTCGCCGCGCTGTCACTTCCGGCTGCAGCACAGGATCCGCTCGCCACACAGCTGACCGAACGGGAAGGCCTCGAAATCGGCATCTCGACCAGCGAGATCGCGATCACCTCAGATTTCTCCGGCGCAGATCTGACGGTCTTCGGGGCCCTTACGAACACCGACCAGCTTCTGCTTGCCATTGGCCAATATGACATCGTGGTGACCCTGGAGGGCCCGCGGGACTGGACCACCGTTCGGCGCAAGGAGCGCCTGTTCGGGATCTGGGTCAACCGCACCTCGCTGACCTTCGAACAGATGCCGATCTCCTACTCGCTGGCCAGTACGCGCCCGGTCGAGGAGATCGCCGAGGACGATCTCCTGACATCGCTTGGTATCGGCATCGATCACCTGGCACTGACCCCGACCGGCTTCATCAGCAATGCCGCCAATCTGGGTGAATTCCGCGATGCATTTCGCCGGCTGAAGCAGAATCGTGGTCTTTACCAGCGCGACACCGGTGGCGTGCGCTTCGTGTCTTCGAGCCTTTTCCAGGCAACGCTCAGGCTGCCAGCCAACATACCGAACGGCGTGCACACGGTTCATGCCTACCTGTTCAAGTCGGGCGAATTCATTGCCGAAAAAGAGCTGCCGCTGCGTGTCATCAAGACAGGCCTGGAAGAAGCCATCACCGAGGCCGCCCACGAACAGCCGCTCGCCTACGGCGCTTTTGCCGTGCTGCTGGCCTTGATCACAGGCTGGGCCGCGAGCCTGATCTTCCGCAAGGACTGACGGGATTAGCCAAGCAGATTGCCGTAGCGCACCGAATAGATCCGGTCGCGTCCCAAAAGGTGCGCGATCAGGTCGGCGCGGGCAAAGAGGCCGGTGAAGGCCTTGTGGCGCAGATCGAGACCACCCGTTGTCACGCCGAAGGACGGCATGACCAGACGCTGGCCGTCCGTCGCGAAGCAAGGACGGCGTACGGATTTCTCACGGCGGCGGACGGTGGCAGACGGGTGCAGATGGCCTGCGACTTCGCCCTTGCCATGCGCCAGGGACGGCTCGTGGCGGAAGGTAAGACCGGCCAGAGTGAACTCGTCCATCGAATGGCCCGGCAGCGCCGTCGTGCCATCCGGATCGTGGTTGCCGTTGATCCAGACAATATCTCGCCCGGCGGCGAGAGCGTGGATCATCTCGCGGAAGACCGGGGGCATCAGGGCCGAACCGACGCGATCGTGGAAGTTATCGCCGAGGCTGACGATGGTCGCCGGCTCATAACGCGCGACCACGCCTTCCAAGAGGCGCAGCGTTGCCAGCGTGTCGTAGGGCGGCAGCAACTGGCCGCGCCGGGCGAAGGCTGCCCCTTTTTCAAGATGCAGATCGGAAACGACCAGCGTGCGATGGTCGGGCAGATACAAGGCACCGGTCAGATCGCAGACAGCAGCCACGCCCGAAACCGCGATTTCGGTTGTCTCAACTGTCTCTATCGGCGCCGGGCGCCTTGCTGTCAGACCCGTCATTTGCTCATTCCAAGATGCGAAGGCTTCGTAACCGCAACCTGCCGGTCACGCCATGGCCTCGGCGATCAGATCCTCTGCCGCCATCGAGAGCACGTGTTCCTGCGCCTCACCCGACACCGGCTCCTTGCCGATCTCCAGCATGACCGGGACGGCGAGCGGGGAGATCTGCGTCAGGCGCTTGTGCATGATGTGGCCCTTGATTCGCTCCAGCATATCGGCAAGCCGGGCAATGTCCAAAAGCCCGGCGGCGGCATCCTGTCGCGTCGCCTGCATGAGGATGTGATCGGGCTCATGGCTGCGCAGCACGTCATAAATCAGGTCGGAGGAGACCGTCACCTGGCGACCGGACTTTTCCTTGCCGGGATGCCGCTGTTCGATCAGGCCGGCGATGACCGCGCAGTTGCGGAAGGTGCGCTTCAGCATGAAGCTCTCGTCGAGCCAGGTTTCGAGATCGTCACCCAGCATGTCCTGATCGAAGAGCTCGGCGAGGCTCAAGGCACCGCGCGCAATCAGCGAGCCCATGTCCTCGAGGCCCCAGATGGCAAGTGCGTAATCGGTCGCGACGAAGCCCAGCGGCTTGGCGCGCATGCGCTCAAGACGGCGCGTGAGCAGCATGCCAAGCGTCTGATGTGCGAGACGGCCCTCGAAGGCGTAGATCACCATGTAAAAGCGCTCGCCACGCGGGAAGGTCTCGATCAGGAGATCGCCACGCTTGGGCAGCACGGACTTTTCCGCCTGCAGCGACAGCCAGTCGCGCACCTGATCGGGCAGGCCCGTGCGACGGTCCGGATCGTCCAGCATGGCCCGCACCTGATCGGCGAGATAGGTCGAGAGCGGGAACTTTCCGCCAGCATAGGCCGGGATCTTCGGGTCCATCGAAAAAGCGTTGGAGACGAGACATTCGTTGTCCCGGATACCCTCGAAGCGCAGCACCTTGCCGGCGAAGAGGAAGGTATCGCCCTGGGTCAGCTGTTCGAAGAAGTATTCCTCGACCTTGCCGAGCGTCATGCCGCCTCGGCCGATCGAGCCGAGATGGTTGCGCTTGACTAGCCGGACATTGAGCATGGGCATCTCGACGATGGTGCCGAGATTCAGGCGATACTGCTGGGCGACCTGCGGATTGGAGACGCGCCATAACCCGTCCTTGCGGCGGCGGATACGGGCGTAGCGTTCGTAGGTTCGAAGCGCATAGCCGCCGGTTGCAACAAAATCGACGATGCGGGCAAAGGTCTCGCGCGGCAGAGCGGCATAGGGAAGCGCCGTCGTCACCTCGCGGTAAAGGGCTTCCTCATCGAAGGCATCGGCGCAGGCCATTCCGAGCACATGCTGGGCCAGCACATCGAGGGAGCCTTCACCGACCGGCGGCGTATCCTGCGCACCGATATAATTGGCATCAAGGGCCGCCTGGCACTCCATGACCTCGAAGCGGTTGGCTGGTACCAGGATCGCCCGGGACGGCTCATCCATGCGGTGGTTCGCGCGACCTATGCGCTGGGCAAGGCGCGAGGCGCCCTTGGGCGCACCGACATGGATGACGAGATCGACATCGCCCCAGTCGATGCCGAGATCGAGGGTCGAGGTGGCCACAACCGCGCGCAGCCGGTTTTCAGCCATGGCTGCTTCGACCTTGCGGCGCTGGGAGACGTCGAGCGAGCCGTGATGCAGCGCGATCGGCAGGCTGTCGTCGTTTGCGGTCCACAGTTCCTGAAACAGCATCTCGGCCTGGGAGCGCGTGTTGACGAAGAGGAGCGTCGTCTGGAACTCCTTCAGCACCTTGTAAATTTCGGGGATGGCGTAGACCGCCCGATGCCCGGACCAGGGGATGCGATCCTCGGTCTGCAGGATGGTAATGTTGGGTCGCGCACCGCCCTCGACCGTGATCAATCCAGCCGCCGCCTCGCCTTCCTCAGGCTGGGCAACCAGCCAGCGGCGCAAGTCCATCGGCTGAGCGACCGTGGCCGAGAGGCCGATGGTCTTCAGGCCGGGCGCAAGTTTTCTCAAGCGCGCCAGACCGAGCGAGAGCAGGTGCCCGCGCTTCGATGTTACCAGCGAATGCAGCTCGTCGAAGATGACGTAGCGCAGGTCCTTGAAGAAGCGCGCCGCATCCGAATGCGAAATCAAGAGCGCCACCTGCTCGGGCGTGGTCAGCAGGATATCCGGCGGATTGGTCTTCTGACGCTGGCGCTTGGAGGCAGGGGTGTCGCCGGTGCGGTTCTCGATTGTGATCGGAAGCCCCATCTCGGTGACGGGCTTCATCAGATTGCGCTCGATATCGACGGCGAGCGCCTTGAGCGGCGAGATGTAGAGCGTGTGGACGCCGGTGAAGGCCTCGCCCGGTTTCTTGCGGCCACGCTCCGTGAGTTCGGTGAGCGACGGTAGAAAGCCGGCCAGCGTTTTACCGGCACCGGTCGGCGCGATCAGAAGCAGGCTTTCGCCGCCGTTTTCGCCCGATCTCGCCCGCGCCAGGAGTTCCAGCTGGTGATCACGCGGCTGCCAGCCCTTTTCGCCGAACCAGCGGAGGAAGGGGGCAGGCAGAAGTACATGGGCGGAATCAGCTGTGGTCACCGCCCCAAGTTAGTTGACAAGCATGGAAAGAGAAGAGGCGATATCAGGCATCCAGCTGGCCGCCGCGCGATATTGAGAAGGTCAGCGGAAAATGATATTTTCCGTAACATACGGAAAAGGGAGATGCCATGGCCAGCGTACCTGCCTCCGAGTTTCAGAAGAATTTCGGCGAATGGCATGAGCGGATCTATCAGGGTCCGGTCGAGATCACCCGCTACGGTCGACCAACGGCCTATCTGGTGTCTGCCGAGATGTTTCAGCAGCTTTGGGAGCGTTTCCGCGTCAACATGCCCGTGGAAGCGCTCAGCATCGGCGAGATCGAGGCCATCATGCAGGCCAAGGTGACTGGCGACCAGCCATACAGTCTTGATGACCTGCCCGATGAGCCTGCGGAGTCACGTTGACGGTTGCCACGGATGAAAATCCCGGCCGAACCACCGATTGGACATGTGATCGCCTACGAATATCTTTGGTCCAGCAAGGCAAAGCGGCGAGAAGATGGGGAGAAGACCTATCCGACGGCGCTTTTGATGGCGAAGAAGGACGAATTCGGCGCGACAATCGTCTATGCCCTTGGCATCTCACATATGCCACCGGCCGCTGCGCGCCGGGCGCTGCAGGTGCCGCCAAAGCTCTGCCGTCATATCGGTCTGGATGACCGTCCACAGTGGATTTACACCGACGAACTCAACCTATTCGTCTGGCCGGGGCCAGATCTGCGGCCAGCCCAGTGGATTTCCCAGAAGAGGCTCGTCGAGGACACCTGCGTACTCGGGCCCCTACCGGCAGACTGGTTCGAACTCGTCAAACAGCATTTCGCCGAAAGCTACCGGCTTCGACAGCTTGCAGTGACCAAACGTTCGGACTGAGTGGATTACCTCAGTGCGATATACCGGTCCGAGCGGTGGTTGATCGCGAGGAAGAGATTGAGCACGACGGCACCGATCACCGAGTACATCACCACCGAGGGGCTGACGACGGCAAAGGCGAGCGCCATGACGCAGAGGTCGAAGGCAAGCTGCACGAGGCCGGCGCGAATGCCGAAACGGTCCTGGATGTAGACAGCGAGGATGCCGAGGCCGCCGAGGCTGGCGCGGTGGCGATAGAGCGCGAGCAGGCCGAAGCCCAGCAGCAGGCCGCCAAGGACCGCCGCCCAGACGGGCGCGATGCTCTCAATCACCAGGAAACGGCTTTCGATTTCGACGATGAAGGAGGTAAGGCCGACGGCGGCAAAGGTCTTGATGGTGAAGTCGAGGCCGACACGGCGCAGCGACAGGATGTAGAAGGGCAGATTGAGCAGGAAAAAGAGCAGACCGAAGCTCCAGCCGCTCCAATAGTGGAGGACGAAAGCGAGGCCGGCCATGCCACCGGTCAGGAGTCCGACCTGAGCGAGGAAATAGAGGCCAAGTGCTGCGATCAGGCTGCCGGCGACGATGCCCTGCAGATCTTCCGCCGGCGTGTGGCGGGTCGGGTTCGAATTCCAGATGCCCAGCATGCTCGTCAACTGCGCCATATCGCTCTCCAGACATTGACCTCCCAGGTACGAATCCTACCCGAGATCCTCTGGAAAACAAGGGCGATAGGTCAGCAAAGCTGACCTATGGACCAATTCGCAAGAAAGCTGCGGCTCAGGCTATCCGGCTCGCAAGAAACAGAATGCCGAAGACGGGTTTTCCGCCATCCATGCGAATGGTGGTGCGGGTCAAAGTGAGGACCTCGAAGCCGTTTTCGGCAAGACGCTGTCGGACATGGTGCTCGGTGTGGGCGTAACGCAGGCTCGGAGCCAGCAGATAGCCCTCTCCTGCGCCCGCATCCTCCACCGAAAAGGCGAAGCGTGCCCCTGGCCTTGCCAGGCGAGCGGCAAGCGAAAAGGCATTGGCGAGATCACCGAGATACATCAGCACATCGGCTGCGGAGACGAGAACGGCACGCCCCTCGGCGAGGCCCTCATCGAAGAGGCCCGATTGGGCCGGATCAAGGGAAAGATCGGCCTTGGCGAGGAAATCATAGAGGCCCTTTTCCTCGGCCTTGGCCAGCATGTTGACCGAGAGATCGAAGCCCTCCAAGTGAGCAACCCGATCGCGGATCTCGGCGCCGAAGAGACCCGTGCCGCAGCCGAGGTCGACGGCGACCTCGAACCGCCTGTCGTCGTGATCGGCAATCAGCCGGGCGAGTTTGGCCGGGACGGTGTAGTCGAGCCGTTCGACGAGCGCTGTATCGAAGCGATCGGCATAGTCGTCGAACAGTGCCTCGACGTAACGCGACGGCGGCTGGTCAGGCACCGCTTCGGCACCGAGGAGCGCCAGCTTCAGGCGCGCGCCGAAGATATCCTGCGGGTCGAGCTCAAGCACGCGCTGCAAGGCTGGAACGGCTTTTTCCGCCTGGTTCGACTTCTCGGCGTAATCCGCCAGCCGCACGAGGCCCGCCGGCCAGTCGGGCACCAGTTCAAGTGCCTGTTCCATCAATTCCACGGCTGCCTCATGTTCGCCATTCTCGGCAAGCATGCGGGCATAATCGGCGCGGCGATCGGCGATCACATCGCCGGAGGAAAACTGGGTGGGGTGCATCGGAGATCCCTTCGAACCTTCCAGCCTGATATCGTCCGGCATGGAGTGGGCGCGCGGTCTTGACCGATCGCCGGAAAAAACTCAAGTCCTATCGCAAGCCCCTGCTTCGCCGGCTTGCAGGGCGGGCGGACCGCGCCCATATCAGCGGACGACAACAGGAGATTACGCATGGCTGATGGCATCAATCGATTTCTCGGCGACACCCCAGGCCGCACGCTCGTCAAGCTGATCGTCGTTTCGCTCATCGTCGGCTTCGTGATGTCCGTCTTCGGGCTCGATCCGGCCGACCTGCTGAATGGCGTCCGCTACTTCCTCATCGACCTCTGGTATACCGGTTTCGACGCGCTCGGCCGTGTCGGGCAGTATCTTTTGATCGGCGCCACCGTGGTCATTCCGGCCTTTATCCTGCTACGCCTCTTCGCCTCGCGGAACTGACATGCCGATAGCCGATCTTGCCTTGCCCCGCCGCCGGCTGATCCTGATTTCGGCCGGCCTGATGACGGCAGCGTTAGCGGGCTGCCGTTCCACCGATATCCTCAACCCCGATGACGGCCAGTCGCGCGCCGAAACGGAGGCCGCGCTGCCGATGGTCAATCGCCTGCGCCAGTCGCGTGGTCTCTCGTCACTCTCACGCGGAAAGGCTGCGGAAGTGGCCGCAATCGCCCAGGCCAAGCGCATGGCACGTGCCGGGGAAATGTCGCATCTGATCGGCTTCAACGACAGTTTCGGGGCCCGGATGAAGGGACACGGCGTGCCCCTGCCCGCCGCCGAAAACATCGCGACCGGTCTGGACAGCGTCGAACGTGCCGTGCAGGCCTGGATCGACTCCAAGCGGCATCTCGACAACATGCTTGGCAATTTCAACGGGCTCGGCGTCGCCGTGGCCTGGGATTCCGCTTCCGGCAACCGCCCGTACTGGGCCATGGTACTTTCGGCCTGAGTGATTCCTTCTCCGCTCCGGTCCCCACCGGAGCGATCCATGCACAGCCCATCTTCTTCCGCCACCCGAACCATCGAGGTCAGTCATCGCAGCGTGCTTGCGATCGCGGTCCCGATGACACTCGGTTTCGTCACGACGCCGCTGCTCGGCCTCACCGATACCGCCGTCGTCGGACGGAGCGGTGATGCGGCCCAGCTTGCCGGGCTTGCAATCGCGGCGGCACTCTTCGATCTGCTTTTCGCCAGCCTGAATTTCCTGCGGGCCTCGACCACGGCGCTTGTGGCGCAGGCGCAGGGACGCGGCGAGACGACGGAACTCTTCGCCGTCTTCTGGCGCTCGATCGTCTTGTCGGTTGGCTTCGGCCTCATCATCCTGGTTGCGTCTCCGGCCATCGTCGGGTTCGGCCCGGCGATGATGGGTGCGGATGGCGGCGTACAGGCAGCGGCGGCCACCTATATCGGCATCCGCATTCTCGCCGCGCCCGTAACGCTCACGAACTTCACGCTGCTCGGTTTCGTGCTCGGGCGCGGGCTGGGCTCCGTCGGCCTTGCGCTGCAGATCCTGCTGAATGGGGTCAACATCGTTATGTCGATCCTGCTTGGCATTACCTTTGGCTTCGGCATCGCCGGTGTTGCCTGGGGCACCGTCATCGGCGAAGTCGTCGCGATGCTGGCCGGTTTTGCCTTCATCTTCTGGCGCTATGGTCGGGCCGCCATGCCGCAGGTCTCGATGGTCACCGACCGCATGAAGCTGATGGCACTGTTCCGACTGAACCGCGATATCCTGATCCGCACCTTCTCGCTGATCACGGCCTTTACCGTCATGACCCGGATCGGTGCCGGCTTCGGCGCGGTGACGCTTGCGGCCAATGCGGTGCTCATGAACTTCTTCATGATCGCGAGTTTCTATCTCGACGGCATGGCAACGGCTGCAGAGCAAATCACCGGAGAGACGATCGGTGCCCGTCAGCGACCGTCCTTTGAACGCGCCGTCCGACTGACGGGCATCTGGTCGCTGGGTCTTGCCCTCGCAAGTGTCGCCTTCTTCCTGATCTTCGGCGATGCGATCATCGGCTTCATCACCACGGCCGGCGACGTGCGCAGCGCCGCCGAAAGCTATCTCGTCTATGCGGCGCTCACAGCGCTCACCGGGGCGCTCGCCTTCCACATGGATGGCGTCTTCATCGGCGCGACCTGGTCCGCCGAGATGCGCAACATGATGCTTGTTGCGCTCGCCGGCTACCTCGCCAGCGTCGCCCTACTCGTCCCGCTGTTTGACAATCAAGGGCTCTGGATCGCGCTCAACGTGTTTCTGGCCTTGCGCGGCCTGCTGTTGCTGGCGCGGCTGAGGAGGAAGACCGATCAGACCTTTACCGACAGCCAGTGATCGAGCCTTGAATCCCGCAGTTCGCGGATGCTTGCGACCTGCTCGCGGTCGAGCAGGCTGGACAGGCCTCTGACAATGCGCCCCGGCAGGGCAGGTCCCTCATAGACCATGCAGGAATAGAGCTGCACGAGGTCGGCGCCGGCACGGATCTTTTCGAGCGCCGTTTCCGCCGAGGAGACACCCCCGACGCCGATGATCGGCAGGGTCGGTCCGACGCGTTTGCGCATGCGGGCAAGCACGGCGGTGGACTTGTCGAAGAGCGGGGCGCCGGAGAGGCCACCCGCCTCGCCCGCAAGGGTAGGATCGGTCAGGCCATCGCGGGACAGCGTCGTATTGGAAACGATCAGACCATCGAGATCGTGGGCCGCCACGACCTCGGCGATGTCGTCCATGCCTTCTTCGGTCAGATCGGGTGCGATCTTCAGGAAGACAGGCAGGCGCTTGCCTGCCTTCAGGCCCTCTTCCGAGCGGGCAGCCAACACGGCCGAGAGGAGCGCATCGAGGCTTTCCTTGGCCTGCAGGTCGCGGAGACCAGGCGTGTTGGGCGAGGAGATATTGGCGGTGAAATAGGTCGCGACGGAATAGAAGCGGCGGATGCCGGCGACATAGTCGGCAATGCGATCCGTTGCATCCTTGTTGGCGCCGATGTTGACGCCGACGATGCCTGAGCGGTTGCCGCGGGCGGAAAGCCGGGCCAAAGCGGCAGCATGACCCTCGTTGTTGAAACCGAGGCGGTTGATCACGGCCTTGTCTTGCTCCAGGCGGAAGATACGCGGCTTCGGATTGCCGGCCTGGGGCTTCGGCGTCAGCGTTCCGACTTCGGCAAAACCGAAACCGAGCGACAGAAGAGCATCCGGCACCTCGGCATTCTTGTCATAGCCGGCAGCCATGCCGAGCGGGTTCGGGAAACGAATTCCGGCCACTGTCTGGGCCAGGCGCGGATCGGCTGCGGCCTTGCAGGCCGGAACGAGACCCGTCTTCAGAGCCGCAATCGAAAGCCCATGGGCGGTCTCGGCATCGAAGAGGAAGAGGCCGCGACGGCCGAGCGAAAAGAGATCGGGCATCACGGTTTCTCCCCAGTCAGGCTTGGAAAGACATGCAAGCCATCCTCGCCGAGGGCCAGGGGCTTTTCCCAGAGCACGGCATCGAGGGACAAATCGGCATAGAGATGCGGGAACAGATCACCGCCGCGAGAGGCTTCCCACTTCAAAGCGTCACCGAAAAGGGTGGCATCAACCGCCACCAGCAGAAGATCGGACTGACCGGAGAAATGCAGCCGGGCCGTCTCAACGGCCTGGGCTGCCGTCGAGAAATGGATGTAACCGTCCTTGAGATCGATCGGCGCGCCCTTGAAAACACCCGCCACGCGGGCTGGCTGCCATAATTCTCGCGGCACAATCTTGTATATGGTCTTGTCCAAGGTCCGGTCTCTCGCAGATCATGAGGGGTCGAGGCGGTTTGCCGCAAACCTCGACAAATGTCCACGCCCGGCAAGACGGACGACAGGAGGAGACACAAAGATGATCATCCGAAGAACGGCTTTTGCGGTTTTGCTGCTGGCAGCGGGCATCCCTGTTGCCGTCGCGCAGGAGACCAATACGGATCGCTATACGCTGGAGAAATCGGAAAGCGGCTTCGTGCGGCTCGATCGCCAGACTGGCGCTGTGACACTCTGCACCGAGGCCGATGGCACGCTCACCTGCCGGATGGCGGCGGACGAGCGGGCGGCTTACGACGAAGATCTCGCCCGGCTCGAAAAGCGCGTCGAAGCGCTGGAAAAACAGATCGCCGACGGAACGGCTGCCGGCAGTGGCGAGCTTCCAAGCGATGCCGAGATCGACCGCTCGATCGGCATCATGGAACGCTTCATGCGGGCCTTCTTCGGTCTCGTGCAGGAGTTTCAGGGTGAGCAGCAGGAGAACCAGCAGGGAACCGTTCCCGACAGAACCTGATCCCGATCGGAGTGTTCTCGTCCATTCGTTGCACGACCATTGTCTAGTGCCTCGCCAAGCGCTAAAAGATAACCACGCAATCGTGCGCAATATGACATCGCTCTTGGGAGGGGGCTGTGACATGGCTGCATCGACCTTTATCATCGCCGACGACCATCCGCTGTTCCGTGGCGCCCTGCGCCAGGCCGTAACCGGCATTGACGGCACACAAACAATCATCGAGGCCGGCGATTTCGAGGCCGCGCGCAAGGCGGCATCCGAGCATCCCGATGCCGATCTGATGCTGCTCGATCTTGCCATGCCCGGAGTATCAGGATTTTCCGGCCTGATGGCGCTTCGGGCGGAGTTCGCAAGCCTGCCACTCGTCATCGTCTCTGCGACCGACGATTCCGTCACCATCCGCCGGGCTCTGGAACTCGGTGCTTCCGGCTTCATCTCCAAATCGGCCGGGATCGACGAGATCCGGTCGAGCATCCAGTCGGTGCTCGAAGGCGATATCGCGACACCGACAAGCTATCAGGGCGGCCAGGAAACCGATCCCGACGTGGCCGACCTTATCAACCGGCTGCGCACGCTCACCCCGCAGCAAAGCCGTGTGCTCGGCATGCTCGGCGAAGGTCTGCTCAACAAGCAGATCGCCTATGAGCTCGGGGTTTCGGAAGCGACGATCAAGGCGCATGTCTCGGCGATCCTCCTGAAGCTCAAGGTCGACAGCCGGACACAGGCCGTCATCCAGCTCGGCAAGATCAACATGGCCATGGTCGCCTGATTGACCGGCAAAAGGATTTTATTCCTTTTTGCTTTACGAACGGCGCCTGCTCGTCTATTGTTTTCGCCAGTGCCGGACCGGGGATCATAAGTGTTCCGGCTTGAAGAGGCGCGAACATGCTTTCGCATGACAGCATATGGGCCGCGATCGATCGGCTGGCGGAGCAGCATTCGCTGACGCCATCTGGACTTGCGCGCCGGGCGGGCCTCGACCCCACCTCCTTCAACAAATCCAAGCGCGTCGGCGCCGACGGGCGCATGCGCTGGCCCTCGACCGAATCCATCGCCAAGGTGCTGGAGGCGACCGGCGCCAGCCTCGACCAGTTCATGCGCTATGTCTCGCCAGAGGCCTTGCGCGGCAGCCCCCTGCCTCAGGGCACGTTTCCACCCCAGGCAAGCTCCATCCCCCTGCTCGGCATGGCCCAGGCCGGTGCCGGCGGCTTCTTCGACGATGGTGGTTTTCCGGCCGGCCAGGGCTGGGATCTCGTCGAGTTTCCCGCAGCCCCGGGCCGCAACAACGGTGTCTATGCGCTTGAGGTGCAGGGCGAGAGCATGAAGCCGCTGTACCGCGATGGCGACATTCTGATCGTCGAACCTGGTGCCCAGGTTCGACGGGGCGACCGCGTCGTGGTCAAGACCCGGGAGGGCGAAGTCATGGCGAAGATCCTCGCCCGGCAGAGCGCCAAATCCATCGAACTGCAGTCGCTCAATCCCGACCATCCGCCGCGCACCCTCGACACCAATGATGTTGAATGGGTGGCGCGGATCATCTGGGCGAGCCAATAGGAAAACGGACCTAATGCGAGGGATCGGCACCTTCATCGCGGGCGCGGTCGGGCTCATTCTATGGGCCTATCTGGTCATGGGCGCCGGCGCGGCACTGCGCGAAGACCCGGTCGACTACAATATCGAGGATCTCGACGTTCCGGACCCGTCGGAGCTTGAACTGCCTGAGGTGGGTTCCTTGCCGGCCGATACGCAGGAACCTTTGCAGGTCGCCGAGCCGAGACGGGAGGTCCGCGCCATCGAACCCGATGTCTTCGGATCGCCCGCCTTTGCCGATACAGGCGATCTCGAGCGGGTTGCGCCGCGTGCGCCGCTTTCGCAGGCGGCGCAGCGCACCAAGCCCAAGGTCATTCTTCTGCATCGCCCGTCGAGCCTTTCTGCCGGGGTCGTGTCCTTCGGACCCGACCAATGGGTTCGGCTCGCCGACGTCATGGCAACGCCTGCGGATCGAAGCTGTTTGGCGGCAGACGGCACATCCTGGCCCTGCGGGGCGATGGCACGGACCCAGCAGCGGCAGTTTCTCCGCAACCGGTCACTCAGTTGCGAAACCAGTTCTGCCGTCTGGCAGGGCGAGCTTCGCACACGGTGCTGGGTCGGTGTGCAGGACGTTTCGTCCTGGCTTGCGAAATATGGATGGGCAGAGGCCGAGGCGGGCTCGGCCCTTGCCGTGCTGACGGAAGAAGCCCGCGCCGCAAGACGCGGGCTTTTTGGTGAACCCATCCGATGAGATGGCATAATCCCTTGAAACGCCGAGTTCAGCCTCCTACTCTCTGCCCCACTGCAACTGGAAACCATCTTACATGAACAAACCCGTATCTCCGGAAGAAGCCCTGATCTTCGTCATGGTCATGGCATCCGCCGTCGACAATGCCATGGCCGAAAAGGAACTCGTCCGCATCGGTCAGCTGATCGACATCCTTCCGGTCTTCGATAATTTCGACAAGGAGCGGCTGATCGAGGTGTCGCAGCGTTGCGCCAGCCTGCTTTCAGGCCCCGAAGGTCTCGATATCGTGCTCGAAACCATTCGCGACGCCCTGCCGGAATGGCTGCACGAGACCGCTTACGCACTGGCCGTCGAGATCGCCGCGGTGGACCTTTCGGTGCGCGCCGAAGAGCTTCGCCTGCTGCAGCTGCTGCGCGATCGCCTGGGGCTCGACAAGCTGACCTGTGCCGCGCTCGAGCGCAGTGCCTCGGCTCGCTATCGCCGGATCTGACAGCCTAGAGCACGTCCAGCAAAAGTGCGTTAGCGGTTTTGCGTCCGGACTGCGTAAAAACAGATAGATAGAGCGTTTCCGGTGATCACGCGATCACCGGAAATGCTCTAGATCGTCCAGCCGCCGTCGATGGCATAGGCCTGGCCCGAGGTATAGGTGGCGCCGGCGAGATAGACGGCAAGATCGGCGATTTCTTCCGGGGTGCCCAAGCGCCCCATGGGCTGGCGGGCGATGAAGGCGGCGCGGGCGGCATCGTAGTCCCCTTGCGCGCGCATGCGGTCCTGCAGCGAGGGGCTTTCGACCGTTCCCGGGCAGATCGCGTTGCAGCGGATCCCTTGCGTCACATAGTCGGCGGCGACGGATTTGGTGAGACCGATCACGGCCGCTTTGGTGACGGTATAGGCAAAGCGGTTCGGTACGCCTTTGATCGAGCTTGCGACCGAGGCCATGTTGATGATCGAGCCGTCGCCGCGCTCCAGCATTGACGGCAAGACCGCGCGGATGGTGCGGATCATGGCACGGACATTGAGGTCCAGAGCGAAATCGAGATCCTTGTCGGGCATATCAAGGATCGTGCCGGCATGGACGAAGCCGGCGCAATTGAACAGCACGTCGAAGGGGCCGGTCTCGGCAACGACGGCCTTGACGGCTTCGTCGCTCAAGACATCCAGCTTCCGTGTCGTGATGCCAGCCTCGCCGTCAAGCGTCGCCAGGGCATCCGTGTTGATGTCGGTCGCCACGACCGTTGCACCGGCGCGGGCAAAGGCGAGCGCGCTGGCGCGACCGATGCCCTGGCCAGCCGCCGTCACCAGCACATGCTTCTTCTCAAGGTTCATGCTCTTGGCTCCTCCAGCCGATCCCTCGTCAATCGACCCTTGCATATTCTCACCGTCGATGCGAGCATCATTCATATGCAAAACATTTATTCATGTACGTCAAGAGTGGTTCGGGGCTTCGAGGAGAGATATGCGTGAATGATGTGGATCAGGACCGCTACCGGGCGCCTGCGCTCGACAAGGGGCTCGATATCATCGAGCTCCTGGCCGGTGTCGATGGGGGCTTGAGCCAGGCCGAGATCGCCAAGAAGCTCGACCGTAGCCCCAACGAGTTTTACCGGATGCTCGACCGGCTGGTGAAACGTGGCTATGTCGCGCGGCTCGACGGTGACCGTTACGTACTGACGCTGAAGCTCTTTGGTCTGGCACAACTGCACGCCCCGACACGGCGGCTTGCCTCGCTTGCCATGCCGCTGATGCGGGAGCTGGCCGAAATCACCCGGCAGGAGAACCACATCGTCGTTTATGACCGGGGGCATCCAGTGGTCATCGCGCAGCTGGAGGCGCCGGGTTACTGGGGCATCTCGATCCGGGTCGGTTCACGAATGGGCCTGTTCGACACCGGCTCCGGGCATGTTTTGCTCGCCTTCCGCAGTCCGGAGGTGCGGGCGATGATGGTCGCAGAGCACGTGGCGAGCGGCGGGCCGGACGGGCGGATGACGGATGCCTTCATCAGCAGGCTCGATCAAATACGGGCGCGCGGCTACGAGATGATGCCAAGCGCGCAGACCGCCGGCGTCATCAATCTCTCGGCTCCGATCGTCAGTGCCGATGGCGAGGCCTTGGGGGCGCTGACCGTGCCCTATATCACCCTCATCAATACGCCGGAGGCGCCCGACATCCATAAAACGATCGAAGCCTTGACCGAAACGGCACGGCGGATCTCCGAACTTGCCGGGGCGGGCCTGGGGGCAGAGGCATCGGATACAAATTGAGTTTCATCGGCCTTGGGAGGGGCCTGCCATGATCATCGATACCCATCTTCATCTCATCTATCGCGACCGTCTCACCTATCCCTGGCTGAAGGATGTGCCGGCGCTTGATGCCGACTTTACCTGGGAGACCTATTCGCGGGAGGCGCGTCGGCTCGGGATCTCCTCGGTCCTGCATATGGAGGTGGATGTGGCGCCTGCGGACATTTCCGCAGAAACCGAGATGGTTCAGGAGTTGTCCCGCGCTCCCGAGAGCCTGCTGCGTGGGGTGATCGCCTCCTGCCGGCCGGAAGATCGTGATTTTGCCGCCTATCTCGAGGCGCAGCGCGCAAACCCGTTCGTCAAGGGCTTCCGCCGCGTGCTGCATGTCGTGCCAGACGATGTGTCCGAGGGGGCGCTGTTCCGGGAGAATGTGAAGCGGCTCTCAGGCACGGGTCTCACCTTCGATCTCTGCATGCTGCCGCATCAGATCGACAAGGCGAAGGCCTTGGTCGATCTTGCGCCTGATGTCACCTTCATCCTCGACCATTGCGGCGTGCCCGACATCAAGGGACATGGCTATGAAACGTGGAAGAGCGGGATCACCGACATCGCCAAACGCGACAATGTCCGCGTCAAGATCTCCGGCATCCCGGCCTATGGCGATCTGGAGAACTGGACGCTGGAGGATCTCAAACCCTATTTCGATCACACCATCGGCGCCTTCGGCTTCGACCGTGCGATCTGGGGTTCGGACTGGCCGGTCTGCACGCTGGGCGGCGGACTCTCGACCTGGGTCGCGACGACGCAGGCATTGCTGCATGGCTGCACGAGAGAGGAGAAGGACAAGCTCTTCTCGGGTAATGCAAAACGGATCTGGGGGCTCTCCTAACGCCCCTTGTTCCGCTCTGCCATGAGGCGGCGGAGATAGCCGCGCATGGCAATGATGAGGGCTTCTATATCCTCATTGGAGGCGGAGAGATCCTCGAGGGCGTAGCTCTGCAGGATAATGCCATCGATGCCGATCAGCATCTGCCGACCGACGGCGCGGCCTATCCGGCGAAGCTCTTCGTCGCTGTCGTCCTCAAAGACGAGATGGCCGTAAAAATCGATATAGGCGTTATACTGTTTAGCCGCGAGCCATTCGGAACCCTTTGTGCGCAGGGCATAGAGCGTCAGCTCCGTCTGGGCGATCTGCTTGTTTCTCGTCCGCTGGATATAGCGCCAGCTGGCTCGGATCAGCGCCTCGACCCGATCCTCGGGTTCCGGCGGCAGGGAAACATCGGCGCGATAGGCTGTGTCCATCTCTGCGATCAGGTCTTCGAGCACGGCCAGCAGAAGGCTCTCCTTGCTGTCGAAATAGTAGTGCAGTGTGGCGAGCTTGACGCCGGCGGAGGCGGCGATGCGACGCGTCGTCAGCGCCTCCATGCCGCCTTCCTCCAGTGCTTCGCGTGCGCCCTTGATGATCCGTAGGCGGGTTTCCAGACCCTTGCGGGTTGCGCCTGCGGGGCGGCCGCGTGTCGGCTTTCCGGTCGTCGCGTCTGCGGTCTCGCTCATCGGCCCCCTCCGGCCTCGAAGGTGATGCGGCCGTCGCAGATGGTGAGCACCGGCGACAGGGCTGCGATCTCGTCGGACGCTGCCGTCTCGATGTCGTCGGAAAGGACGACCACATCGGCGAGGTAGCCGGGTCTCAGCATGCCCTTGCGGTCTTCCATGTATTCGACCCAGGCGCTGGTGCGGGTATAGGCGGCCAGCGTCTCGTGAAGGGTCAGGCGGTGATCCGGCATGTCGTTTGCCCAAGGTTGGCGCGTCATCGCATCACCGATGCAACTCAGCGGCGGAAGCGGTGAGACCGGCCAGTCGGTGGCGAAGACGATCTTCGCACCGGCATCGACCAGCGTCTTCCAGGCAAAGGCGTAAGGCCAGCGCTCGCGGCCGATATAGCTGAGGTAAGGCTCCAGCGGCAAGCCGGCAGAGCCCGGCGGATGGGTCGGCTGCATTGAGGCGATCGTGCCCGTTTCGGCAAAGCGCTTAATATCGTCGGGATGCACGACCTCGATATGTTCGATGCGATTGCGCATATCTTTCCGGCCATTGGCGCGGATCGAGGCCTCATAGCCGTCGAGCACCATGCGAACCGCGCCGTCACCGATTGCATGCACCGCGACGGATAAGCCGAGGCGGTTTGCCTCGGTCGCAACCACGTTGAAGGCTTCGCCGGTGAATAGCGGCTCGCCCTTCCAGCCGGGCTTGTGGGCGTAGTCGTCGACGAAGACGGCGGTCTCGCCCTCGGTCACACCGTCCATGAACAGCTTGACGAAATTGCAGCGCAGCTTGTCTGTGTCGAAGCGCGCCTTCCAGGTGGCGGCCTTCTCTTCCAGGTCGGAGAGCGGCATGAAGTTCTTCATGTGGTAGGGCATGCGTACGCGCACCGGAAGGCCTTCGGTCCTGTCGATCTCGTCCAGCATTTCCAGCTGATAGAGACTGCCGTCCATGTTCTGGAACGAGGTGATGCCGAGCGAGGCGCAATAGGCGAGGCCCTTCTTCAAAACTGTAATGTCTGCCGCGCGCTCTTGTCGGGTTACGTGTTCCGGATCGCCGCCGGTGCCGACGCCGAGGCCTTCTCGACCGCCGGTCACGCTCATCGACGCGACCGGTCGCATGGCGTTGGTTTCACGCAACTCGCCGTTGGCGAGGCCATCCTTACCCCTGACGATCTCGTTGCCCACGCCGACATCGCGGCCGTGGAGGATGCCGGCCTTTTTCAGCGCGATGGTGTTGGCCCAGGCCGTGTGCCGGTCTGGGGCGACCATCATGAAGGGGCGGTCTTGTATGATGCGGTCGAGATGGTGGCGCGTGACGCGCTCGGTTTCCGAGAGGATGGTGTAGTCTGCCGTCTGGGCAACGAGCAGCGGTAGATCCGGGTTGGCCGCCGCATAATCCCGCACGGCCTTCGCCAGGGCGTCGAAGCCCTTCACGCCAAACAGCGAAAGCTCGCCCAGCGCGACCGAGCCGCCGAAGATGTGCATATGGGCTTCGTTGAAGCCCGGCAGAACCGTCGCCCCGCCTGCATCGATGGTGCGGGTGTTCGGGCCGACAAGGACCATGATATCAGCATTTCTTCCCACGGCGGTGATGCGGTTGCCGGTGAGTGCAATGGCTTCTGCGCGCGGATGCTCGGCATCCATGGTGAGGATGCGGGCATTGTGGATGACGAGATCGGCGCTCATGGGTTTTGTCTTTCTTCAGGCCTGGAAGGTGATGCGGCCATCGCAAATGGTGACGGCGGGGCGGACGGTGTCCATGATGTCTTCGGGCGCGACCGTTTCGATGTCCGTGGTCAGGATCACGACGTCGGCGAGGTAGCCCGGCTTCAGCGTGCCCTTGCGGTCTTCCATGAACTCCACCCAGGCGCCAATCGAAGTGTAGGCCTCAAGCGCTTCCATCAGCGAGAAGCGCTGGTCCTTCAGGCCCTCTTTCCAGGGTTTGCGCGTCAGCGCATCCTGGATGCATTGGAAAGGCGAGACGGGGGAGACCGGCCAGTCGGAGGCGAAGACGACTGGGGCGCCTGATTCCTTCATCGTCCGCCAGGCATAGGCATAGTCCCAGCGGTCTTCGCCGATCTTCGCCGTCGTCGGTTCCGCCGGGAAGCAGGTGCCACCGGGATAGTGGACCGGTTGCATGGAGGCGACGATGCCGAGGGTGGCAAAGCGCGGGATGTCGTCCGGATGGATGATTTCGATATGCTCGATGCGGTGTCGGTTGTTGCGCTTGCCGTTCGCCTTCACGGCAGCCTCGTAGCCGTCGAGTGTCTGCCGGATGGCGGCACTGCCGATGGCGTGGACGGCGACCTGCAGGCCCAGCGCATCGGCCTTGGTGGCGATGGCATTGAAGGCTTGCGGCGTGAATAGCGGCTCATAGGTGTAGCCCGGCCGGTCGCCGTAACCGTCGAGCATATAGGCCGTCTGGCTGTCGAGCACACCGTCCATGAAGACCTTGACGAAATCGCCGCGCAGCATGTCGGTGGCGAATTCCTTCTTCCAGGCCGCGGCCTTGTCGAGATCCTCCAGCGCCATGAAGTTCTTCATGTGGTAGGGGATGCGGATGCGGCAGGAGAGCTCGCCTGCCAGTTCCAAGTCGCGCATCAGGCGCAGCTGATAGTGATTGCCGTCGAAATTCTGGATCGAGGTGACGCCCCACGAGGCGCAGTAGTCGAGGCCGGCCTTCAGGATGGCTCGGTCGAGGGCGAACTGCTCCGGCGTGACATTCTCCGGGTCCATGCCGGTGACCATGCCGAGCTCTTCGCGGCCGCCGGTGGAGGCGAGCGCCGAGACGGGACCAAAGGCATTGCCTTCGCGCAGCTCGCCATTGGCGAGGCCGTCCGGCCCCATGACGATCTCATTACCGATGCCGACATCCTTGCCCTGCAGAATGCCTGCCTTCTCCAGTGCTGCGGTATTGGCCCAGGCGGTGTGATGGTCCGGCGCGAACATCATGAAGGGGCGGTCCGGCAGGATCGCATCCAGGTGATGGCGGGTGCAGGGCTCGGCGAGCGAGATGATCGAGTAGTCGGCGGAGAAACCCATCAACAGCGGCTCGTCGGGGTTCTTCTCTGCATAGTCGAGGATTGCCGCTTTGAGGGCCTCGAAGCCTTGAACGCCATGCAGGTTCAGCTGGCGCAGCGACACCGAGCCGGGGAAGATGTGCATATGGGCTTCGTTGAAGCCCGGCATGACGGTCGCGCCCCGGGCATCAATCTGTCGGGTGTTCGGACCCGCCAGTGCCTGCACCTCGGCTTCGCTGCCGACCGCGAGAATGCGGTTGCCGGCAAGAGCCACGGCTTCGGCGCGGGGCGAGCTACTATCCATCGTGAGGACGCGGCCATTGGCGATGATGATGTCTGCGATGGTTGCCATTTCAGGCTCCTTTGATCTCATGCGGTCCAGGCGCTGAGCGCGCGGAAAAAGGCGAAGTTGTCATGCTTCAGCTCGTCGTCCAGCGGGTTCGGCTGGGAGGAGAGCTTGACGATCACGGTCTCTGTGGATGGGTCGACGTAAAGCCATTGGCCATGAATGCCGATGGCGCAGAAGGCTCCATCAGGCTCACCCGACTGGTACCACTGGCTGCGATAGCGTCCCTTGGGGAAGAAGGTGGATTTGCCGTCGACCCAGGCCTGGTGATCGCCCGCCGTCAGCATGTCGGTAAGCCAGGTTTCGGGGATGAGGCGTTTTCCGTCGACCGTGCCGCCGTTGCGCAGCATCTCGCCGACGCGGGCGAGGTCGCGGGCAGTCACCGAGATGCCGCCGGCGGCGCGCGCGGTGCCCTCGGCGTCGACCGTGACGTTGGCATGGCTCTTGGCGCCGAGCGGCTTCCAGAGGCGGGTCGAGAGAACATCGGCGTAACGTTCGCCGGTGGCGCGCTCGATCAGGATGCCGAGTAGGTCGGAATTGGGGGAGGCATAGAAATGCGCGCCGCCATGCGGATGGGCGTCCTTCTTCAAGGTCGTCAGAAAGGCAAGCAGCGTCTCGTTCGGCTGGCTCCTGTCGGCCGGGTTCCACAGCGTGGCACGGCGATAACGGGCATAGGCGCCGTCGGTGTTGAGATAGGCTTCGTCGAAGGCGAGGCTGACGCGCATGTCGAGCACGTCTCGGATGGTGCAGTCGCCATAGGCGGAGCCGGTGGCTTCCGGCAGGAGATCGGTCACCGGTGCATTCGGATCGATCAGCCCATCCGCCTCGAGCGCGGCGATGACCAGAGCGGTGAGCGACTTGCTGATCGAGAAGACGATGTGGCGCTGGTCGACACCGGCATGTGCCGCATAGTGTTCGGCGACGATTTTTCCGGCCTTCATCAGCACAAAGGCGTCGGTATGGGCATAATCGAGATAGGCGCCGACATCGGGCTGTCCGGCCAGCCCTTCGGGCAGAGCCTGACCGAGGAGATCGGATTGGATGGTCATTCCCTCGGGGCGCTCAGCGCTCGCTGAAATCGTGGCGCTCGGGACGACTTCTTCGACATGGCCGAAGCTGAAGCGGCTGAACGGCGCCGTTCTCCAGTTTTCGAGCGTCACGGCGCTCCTCTCGAACCCGTAGGCCTCGGCAAACCGCGTCGTCATCGGGTCAGGCTCCTCCTGCGGGAGGGCAATCAAGCCCTCCCGTTTTCTGTCTTCTCTGGTTTGGATCGGAGTTACTTCTGAACTTCGGTCCAGATGCGTGTGTAGAGCTGCTGAACATCGGGTTCGCAGCTCAGCAGGAATTCGCCTGCACTCTCCAGCTCCGCGGGGATCACCAGTTCCGGTGCACCCTGCATTGCCGGATCCATGAATTGCTCCGAACCCTTGATGCCGTTTGCGTATTTGGCGAAGTTCGACAGCATGGCCGCGTTTTCCGGCGCCATGATGAAGTTCATGAAAGCCTTGGCGTTATCGACGTTCTTGGCGTCCTTCAGGATGACGACGCTATCCATGAAGATCGGGAAGCCTTCCTTGGGGTAGCCGAACTTGATGTCGGGGTTCTGCAGGCGCGAGCGCATGATGGCGCCGTTCCAGTAGTAGACGCCCGCATAGTCGCCGGTCGGCAGCTTGTCGGTGACGCTGTAGTCCATGGCGAGCCACTTGCCCTTGGCCTCGACCAGCTTGTCGCGGACCTTGCGCAGCACTTCCTTGTCCGTCGTGCACCAGTCGCCACCGAAATACTTGATCGTGGCGAACAGCACGTCGTTCATCTCAGGCGTTACGTTCAGCTTGCCGACCAGCTCTGCCGGCGGATCCAGGAAGATCGCCGACGTGTTGATGTCGCCGCCATAGACCTTGGTGTTGACGCCGATGCCGGTCACGCCCCACTGCCACGGAACGGAATAGCGGCGGCCCGGATCCCATTCGACATCCGCCCAGCGCGGGTCGACATGCTTGAAGTTTTCCATCTGGTCCGGGCGGGCTTCAAGCAGCAGGCCCTCGTTGATCCAGATCGGCATGTAGTTGGCCGAGGGCACCACGATGTCGAAGCCATGGCCGCCGGCGCGGACCTTGGCGAGTGCCGTGTCGTTGGAGTCATAGTCGGTGATCGTCACCTTGACGCCGAACTGTTCCTCGAACTTCTTGATCAGCTCGGGGCTCGTATAGTCGCCCCAGTTGTAGATGTTGAGCTCGCCCGCGGCGGAAGCCGCACCCGCGAAGCTCAGCGCCGAGATGGCGGCGATGGCTGTGGTGGTCATCCATTTCATGATCATTTCCGTTCCTCTCTGTTGGTTGTCGTTATGCTTGCGGCTTGCGCCGGTTGATGAAGAAGAAGATCACGATCAGCAGCGTCGAGGCGGCGAGGAAGATCGTGGCGATGGCATTGATTTCGGGTGTCGTCTCCCGGCGGATCTGGCCGAGCATGTAGGTTGGCAGGGTGTCCTGCCCGCCGGATTTGACGAATTCGGTGATGACAACGTCATCCAGCGAAATCACGAAGGCGAGCATGAAGCCTGCGATGATGGCGGGCCGCAGCAGCGGCAGCGTGACGAAGCGGAAGGCCTGCCAGGGTGTCGCATAGAGATCGGCGGCCGCCCGTTCGAGCGTGAGATCCATGCTTTCCAGCCTGGCCCGGATGGGCAGGTAGGCGAAGGGTATGCAGAAGGCCGTATGGGCAAGGATCAGGTAGCCGAGGCCGGAATAGCCGGTCCAGACCTTGATGCGCGAGAAGACGATCAGCAAGGCGACGGCGGTGACGATTTCCGGCACCATCAGCGGCTGGTTGATCACCGCATATTTGGCCGTCAGCCCGCGATAGGGCTCGGTGCGCGTCGTGGCCAGTGCCGCCATGGTGGCGGCAATCGTCGCCAACCCTGCGGCCCAGAGCGCGATAATGACGGAGCGCAAGGCGGCTTCCTGGGCCGTGCTGTTCTGCAGCGCCGAGGCAAACCAGCGCAGGGAGAAGCCGCCCCAGACGGAGAGGGAATCGCTTGCGTTGAAGGAATAGGCAACCAGTGTCGCGATCGGCAGATACAGCGCAAAGAAGGTGAAGAGCGCAATGAAGGCAAAGCCGGGTTGCGAGCGGATGTCGAAGCGTCGTTCAGCCATGACGCACCCCCGACTTTGCGGCGTTGCGGACATAGAAGAGCAGGGCGATCATGACGAGCGCCATCAGCGTGATCGACATGGCGGCACCCAGCGGCCAGTTGCGGCCGGCACCAAACTGCAGCTCGATCAGGTTGCCCAGCATCATGTTCTTGCCGCCGCCCAGCACGCGCGGAATGACATAGGCGCCGAGCGATGGAATGAAGACCAGAATGGAGCCGGCGATCAGGCCCGGCTTCACCAGCGGAATGACGATGCGCCACAGAACCTGCAGGCGGTTGGCATAGAGATCATAGCCGGCTTCCACCAGGCGGAAATCCAGCTTCTCGATCGAAGCATAGAGCGGCAGAACCATCAGCGGCAGATAGACATAGGTCATGCCGAGAAGTGTCGCGACGTCGGTGTAGATGATCTGCAGTGGCGTATCGATGATACCGAGGCCGATCAGCACGTTATTCAGAATGCCCTCGTTGCGGATGACCTGCTGCATGGCGAAGGTGCGGATCAGGAGGTTGGTCCAGAAGGGAATGGTGATCAGGAAGACCCAGATCTCCCGGGTGCGGGGAGGGCGGGTTGCGATGAAATAGGCGGTTGGAAAGCCGAGGATCAGCGTCAGCAGCGTGGTGTAGAGTGACAGCGTGATCGAGCGCCAGAAGATCGCAAGATGCGCGTCGGCGATGCCGAGCGTGTCGTCGAAGATATCGCGCTGGAAGAAGACCGAGATCCAGCCTTCGAGCGAGAAGATGCCGAATTTCACGTCGCCATAGTCGCCCTTTTCGAGGAAGGAATAGAGCAGCATGACGAAGAGCGGACCGAGTGCTGCGACGAAGATGATCGCAAGCGCCGGGAGGCTCAGGAACCAGCGGTTTCGGATATCGCGCGATTTGGCATTTTCGGGGGCCGTCTTGATCGCGCTCATGGTCAGTCCCTCAGGATTTGCGCGACATCGTCGCTGACGAGGATGCCGACATTCTGGCCTTCGGTTACGCCGCAGCTGCCGCTTCGGCTGTTCTGCTGGCGAACGCTGAAGAGCGATCCTCCTTCGAGACGGACATTGATGGTCGTGTCGGTGCCGAGATAGACGACGTTTTCGACCTTGCCTTTCAGTGTTGCCGCATCGGTCGGCTCAACGATGGCCGCGTGCTCCGGACGGATGACGATGGTGACCTTTCCGAATGGCGTGGTCTTGTCCGGGAAGGTGGCGGGGATCTCCCGGCCCGAGCGCAGCCGCACGGTCGCGCGGTCGCTCTGGACCGAGGCGACTTCGACTTCCAGGAAATTGGTTTCGCCGATGAAGTCGGCGACGAAGCGTTCGGCGGGGCGATCATAGATGTCCCAGGGCGAACCGACCTGGCGGAGACTGCCCGTCGACATGACCGCGATGCGGTCCGACATGGTGAGCGCCTCTTCCTGGTCATGGGTAACGAAGATGAAGGTGATGCCGGTTTCTGCCTGCACGCGCTTCAGCTCGATCTGCATTTCCTTGCGCAGCTTGTAGTCGAGCGCCGACAGAGGCTCGTCGAGCAGCAGGACCTTCGGTTTCGGGGCCAGTGCGCGGGCCAGCGCCACGCGCTGCTGCTGGCCGCCGGAGATCTGGCTCACCTGCCGGTCGCGCATCTTGGTCATGTGCACGAGTTCCAGCATCTCGGCGACCCGCGCCTCGATCTCGGCCTTCGGCTTGCCCAGCATCTTGAGGCCAAAGCCGATGTTTTCGGCAACCGTCATATGCGGGAAAAGCGCGTAGGACTGGAAGACCGTGTTGACCGGTCGCTTGAAGGGCGGGAGCGGGGCGATGTCCTCGCCATGCAGAAGGATTTCCCCCGTGGTGGGGAAATCGAAGCCGGCGATCAGACGCAGAAGCGTGGTCTTGCCACAGCCGGAAGGTCCCAGCAGCGTGAAGAACTCGTTTTCCCTGATCTTCAGGAAGATCCCGTCGAGGGCGGTGACCTTGTCCTGTCCGGTTCCGTAGACGCGGCTGACGCCGCGGATTTCGATGGCTGCCTTGTCAGATGCGGAACTCAAGCCGTGCCCCCTGGCGTTCGGGTTATGCGCGATGTGCTTTGGTGGCCCCGTGGCTCGGCAGAGGCTGCCGGTCGCGGGGTGGCGCAGAGGGTGTCACGCAAGTCACGTGCCAGCTTTCGGGCATGCTGATCTCTCCCCTATGGCAAGGTCCGGATTTCTGCCCGATAGGCGGCAAAAGGCCCGTTTTGCCTTGCTTCGCCGAAGTTCCCGTGTATCGGACCTGCGGTTCGACGAGGCCCGCATCATCCTCTTTTGTGGCATGTTGCCTCTAATTTGGTCGTTTGACCATTTTTATTTTTGGCGCTTTCAAAGATTTCCAGATGTGCATGGCAGGGCTGCACTGAGCGCTGGGCCGGGCGCTTGACAGCCTTGTGTTGCGAAGCCCATCGTCGTCATCCGCCCGACCTCTGCGTCCATCGTAACGGAGCCCCGCGTGCCCGATCCGACTTCCCTGTCCCTTGCCGATCTCTTGAAAGCGCTCGACGACGGCACCTTTTCCGTCGAGGAGGTCATGGTGTCCTTTCTCGACAGGATCGACCGCTTCAATCCAAAGATCAATGCCCTCGTCAGTCTGCGATCCCGCGACGTCCTGATCGCCGAGGCACGGGTAAAGGATGCGGAGCGGCGACAAGGGACAGCACGCGGCGACCTGCATGGGGTGCCGGTTGCGATCAAGGATCTGAGCGAGGCCAAGGGCATTCTCTGCACCTACGGATCGCCGCTCTTTTACGACTACGTGCCGGATTTCGATGACATCCAGGTGGAGCGTATCCGGGCTGCCGGTGCGATCATCATCGGCAAGACCAACACGCCGGAATGGGGGTTCGGCTCGCACAGCTACAACCCCGTCTTCGGGGTGACGCGCAATCCGTGGGACCTGACCCGTTCCGCCGGCGGATCGAGCGGCGGGGCGGGGGCCGCACTTGCCGCCCGTCTCGTGCCGGTCGCCGATGGCAGCGACATGATGGGCTCACTGCGCAATCCTGCTGCCTTCAACAATGTCGTTGGGTTTCGCCCAAGTTTCGGGCGCATCCCGACGCTGCCTGGGCGGGACGCCTACCTCAACCAGCTCGCGACGCTGGGGCCGATGGGACGCTCCGTCGAGGATGTGGTGACGCTTCTCAACGTGCAGTCCGGTTTCGACCCTCGCGACCCGTCCTCTTTCGAAAGTGATGCCATTGCTCTCGATCCAGCCATCGTCGCCAAGGGCGGTCGCATCGGCTGGCTCGGTGACTTTGGCGGCCATCTGCCCTTCGAGCCCGGCGTACTCGAACTGAACGAGAAGGCGCTCGGTGTCTTCCAGAAGCTCGGTTTTGCGGTCGACCCTGTTCGCATCGACTTCGACATGGAACGCCTCTGGTGGGCCTGGACGACGCTGCGCAGCTACTTCACCGCCGGCAGCATGCGGGACTTCTATGAAGATCCCGGTCGGCGCGGTTCGCTGAAGCCGGAGATCCTCTACGAGGTGCGCTCAGGGCTGCGCATCCAGGCAGCCGATGTCTACGAGGCCTCGGCCGTGCGCACGGCCTGGTATCAGGCCCTCGCCAAGGTCTTCGAGGCCTATGATTTCCTCGTTGCACCCGCAGCACAGGTCTTCCCCTTCGATGCCGACATTCCCTGGCCGCGCGAGATCGCCGGCAAACACATGGACACCTATCACCGCTGGATGGAGGTGGTGATTGGCCCGAGCATGGCGGGGCTGCCGGTTGCGGCGCTGCCGGCCGGCTTTTCTGCCCAGGGGCTGCCGAGCGGCTTCCAGCTGATCGGCAAGCCGCGGGCCGATCAGGCGGTCCTGTCGGTTGCGGCGGCCTATGAGGCGGCGACCGACTGGCTCGGCCGGCTTCCGCCGTTCGTCGCCGCGACGGCGGGATAAATCGCCGCACGACTTGAAGCGCGACATGATTTGGTCCAACGATTCCGGAACACTTGCGTTGTTCCGCCTTTCTTCTCGTCCGGGTTTTGGCCCGGGTTTCACTCTTGGATATTCTTCATGAACCTAGTCTTCGACGGCCATAATGACGTCCTCCTGCGCCTTTGGCGCAGCCGCAACGAGGGCCGCAATCCCGTGGCCGAATTCCGCAACGGCACCAGCGCCGGGCATATCGATGCGCCGCGCGCCAAGCGTGGCGGGCTCGCGGGCGGGCTTTGTGCGATCTACATTCCGTCGCCGCATGATTTCAACCTGCGCGAACCGGATGCGAACGGGCATTACTCCACGCCGCTCGATCCGCCGCTGGAGCGCATCCCCTCGCTCGACATCGCGCTGCAGATGGCAGCGATTGCCCATCGCCTGGACCAGGATGGCAGCTGGCGGCTCTGCCATACGACTGCCGAGATCCGCCAGGCCATGGCTGATGGCGTCTTTGCGGCCGTCATGCATATGGAAGGCTGCGAAGCGATCGATCCCGACCTCGAAACGCTTGAGGTGTTCTATGCTGCTGGCCTTCGTTCGCTCGGGCCTGTCTGGAGCCGCCACAATATCTTCGGCCATGGTGTACCCTTCGCCTACCCGAGTTCGCCCGATACTGGACCCGGCTTGACGAAAGCCGGCGAGGAACTGATCCGGGCCTGCAACCGGCTCGGCATCCTCATCGATCTCGCACATATCACCGAGAAGGGTTTCTGGGACGTCGAGCGACTGAGCGACCAGCCGCTGATCGCAAGCCATTCCAACGTGCATGCCCTGACGCCCGTTGCCCGCAACCTGACGGATCGTCAGATGGATGCAATCAAGGCAAGCCACGGCCTCGTCGGCCTCAACTACGCCGTCACCATGCTTCGCCCCGATGGCCGGGACGACGCTGAGACCTCGATCTCGACGATGATCAGCCATATCGACTATCTCGTCGACCGAATGGGCATCGACTGCGTGGCGCTGGGTTCGGATTTCGACGGTGCGACGATCCCGAATGTGATCGGCGACGCCGTCGGCAACCAGCGCCTGATCACCGGGCTCAAGGAACGCGGTTACGGCCCGGCCGAGCTCGACAAGATCTGCCGCGAAAACTGGCTTCGGGTGCTGGCGTCCGCCTGGCACGAATAAGCCAGGGCTTCTCCTTGGTCAGGCGACGCGCCGACCGGAGCGCCAGGCCGACTTGACGAAGGGATGGCCATCCTGGAGGTCGACGCGGATCAGATCGGCCTTGAGGCCGATCTTGATGGCGCCGCGATCGGGCAGATTGCCGGCAAGCGCGGGTGTGCGGGTCACCATGGCGACCGCGCTCGGCAGGTCGTAGTCGAGGCCCGGATCGGCCGCGATTATGAAGGCGGCATCGAGCATCGAGCGCGGCACATAGTCTGAGGCGAGGATGTCAACGAGCCGTGCGGCGAGCAGATCCCGCACGGCGATGTTGCCGGATTGCGAGCCACCGCGCACGAGGTTCGGTGCACCGGCGACGATGTGCATGCCCGCACCACGGGCAGCTTCCGCCGCCTCCATCGAACAGGGGAATTCCGAGATCGATACGCCCTCGGTGACACCTTCCTCGATATGGGCGATATCAGTGTCGTCATGGCTCATCAGCGGCATGGAGCGCGCGCGGGCAAGGGCGACGATGTCAGGCCGGGTCGTCGCGGCGATATGGCTCTTTTCGGCGACCAGAACCTTGATCTTCTCCCGCACGCGTTCGGGGCTTTCGCCCGTCGACTTGCAGGCTCTTGCGACATAGGCCTCGATGTCGCGGCTCTGGCGGATGCCGGGCAGGTGCTCCATGACCGAGATGACGCGGACGATGTCGCGGTCAATGTTCTCGGCCGTCAATTGCGGCGTCACCGGGTCTGTCAGTTCGCAGCGCAGGTGGACGAGATGTTCGGCCCGCAGCATGCCCGTGCTTTGCGCCTGCTCCAGCGCCTCGATCATCGGTTTCAGGATCTCGGCGCGTTCCGGATTGTCGGTGGTGGCACCAACGCAGAGGCTATCGAAGACGGTGGTTACACCGCCGCCGATGATCTGGGCATCGTGGGCGAGCGCGGCGCGCATGAAATCCCAGCGCACATGGGCGCGGGGATAGAGATGCTTTTCGAAATGATCTGTGTGAATGTCGACAAGGCCGGGCAGGAGATAGTCGCCGGCAAAATCAAGCGCATCCGCATGGCGTGATGTGCCTTCGTGGATCTCGAGGATCTCACCGTTCTGGACCACGACCGAGCCATGCAGCACAAGGTCCGGAGTCACGACGCGGGCATTGGAGAGGATCAGAACCTCACCGCGCGTGGCTTCATGGGCTTCACCCGTTGCATCCGTCTGTCGCAGCATGTCCGAGCCTCCATCCGCTTTCGTCGACAGCGTCTCTAGGCGCGTTTCATGACGCTTTGGTGTCAGTTCTGGCGAATGGCGGGATCAGGACAGCAGTTTCAGGCAGTCGTCGGCGATGACCTGTTCCTCGTCGGTGGCGATGACCCGGATCTTCACCCGGCTCTCCTCGCGGGAGATGACCCCTTGATTGCGGTCGTTCGCGTCAGCGTCCAGGAGAAGGCCGAGAAAGCGCAGGCGCTCGATCACCGAGCGGCGGATTGCCGGCTGGTTCTCGCCGATCCCGGCGGTGAAGACGAGCGTGTCGAAGCCGCCAAGCGAGGCGGCGAGCCGGGCCACTTCGCCGGCGATGCGGAAGGTGAAAACGTCAAGTGCCTCGCAGGCCTCTTTTGACGGCGTTTCCAGGAGCACCCGGCTGTCGGCGCTAAGGCCGGAGAGGCCGAGCAGGCCGGACTGCTTGTAGATCATCTCCTCGACCTGTTTGACGCTCAGCCCATGGGTGTCGATCAGGTGGAAGAGCACGCCGGGATCGATGGCCCCGGAGCGGGTTGCCATGGGCACGCCGTCGATGGTGGAAAAACCCATGGAGGTGTCGCGGCTCAAACCATGTTCGAGCGCGCAGAGGCTGGCGCCGGAGCCGAGATGGGCGACAATCGCGCGACCGCCTGCGGTCTCGGGTTCCAGTGTCTTCAGGGCGCCGGCGATATAGGCATAGGAGAGGCCGTGAAAGCCGTAGCGCTTGACGCCCTTGTCGAACCATTCGCGCGGGATGGCGAAGCGCCTGACCGTATCGGGCTGGTTTCGGTGAAAGGCGGTGTCGAAGGAGGCGGTCTGGGTGAGGCCCGGTTTCAGCGCGACAATGGCCCTGATGAGGCGGAGATTCTGCGGCTGGTGCAGCGGAGCCAGCGTCACCAGGCTCTCGATGCCGGCCAGGCTCGCCTCGTCGATCCTGACGGCATCGGCGAAGAGATCACCGCCATGCACGACGCGATGGCCGATGGCGGTCACGGCGTCGAGATCATAATGCTCGGATAGCCAGTCGAAGACCTCTTCCAGGACGTCGTGCAAGAGATCATCGGTCTTCGCGACGAGGGGTACGTCGAAGACTTGGGGTCCCTCAATCAGATGGAAGGTCAAAGGCACGGCGCGGAAGTCGATGACGCCCTTGCCGATGCGTCTGGCGCCTTCCGGCTCGCGGGCGAAGATGCCGATCTTCACCGAGGAAGAGCCGGCATTGAAGGTCAGCAGCAGTTTCTGGCTCATGCCTTGCCACCAAGGGCTGCCGAGCGCTTGGCAGCGACCAGCTTCGCCAGGGCTGCCGAGGCGATGCGGACGCGCAGACTGTCGGAGCGGCTGGTCAGGATGATCGGCACGCGGGCGCCGAGCACGAGGCCGGCTGCATCGGCATTGGCGAAATAGAGGAGCTGTTTGGCGAGCATGTTGCCGGCTTCGAGATCGGGCACCAGCAGGATGTCGGCGTCGCCGGCGACGGGGGAAATGATGCCCTTGGTGCGGGCGGCTTCCATGCTGATCGCATTGTCGAAGGCAAGCGGCCCGTCGACCTTGGCCCCCCGGATCTGGCCGCGCGCGGCCATCACGGTCAAGGCTGCGGCCTCCAGTGTGGCCGGCATCTTGTCGTTGACCGTCTCGACGGCAGCGAGCACGGCGACCTTGGGCTCCGCCACACCCAGCATATGCATGAGATCCACGGCGTTCTGGCAGATGTCGCGCTTGTGTTCGAGCGTCGGGGCGATGTTGATCGCCGCATCCGTGACGATCAGAAGCTTGGAATAGGCAGGCACATCCATGACATAGACATGGCTGACGCGGCGTTCGGTCTTGAGGCCCGAGCCGCTGCCGACGACGGCGCCGAGCAGTTCGTCGGAATGCAGGCTGCCCTTCATGACAGAGCCAACCTTGCCGGCAACCGCAAGCTCGACGGCAAGGGCCGCTGCCGCATGGCTGTGTTCGGTCGACATGATCTCGAAGCCATCGATGGAGATGCCGGCCTTTTCGGCGGCGGCACGGATTTTCATCTCCGGGCCGATCAGGATCGGCTCCAGCAGGCCTTCGTCTCGTATCTCGACGGCCGCTTCGATCGCTTCCGGCGAGCAGGGATGGACAAGCGCCGTCTTGACTATCGGCAGGCTGCGCGCCTCGGCGACGATGGCGTCGAAGCGGTCGTGGCGCTGGAGGGAGACGTCGGGGGCCGCGTTCTCCGACCAGCTGATGCGTTCGATTGGCGCGCGGACCCGGGCCTTGCCAACGAGGACCGGCTCGCCCTTCTGATTGACGCAGCGGGTGTCGAAGATCAGCGTATGACCATCGCTCTCCTTGCTCATCAGGGTCACGGTCGCGGTGATCCGGTCGCCCGTCGCGATTTCCTTCCAGAACTCCAGATCCTGACCGAGATAGACCGTGCCGGGGCCGGGCAGGCGGGTGTCGAGCACGGCGGAAATCATGCCGGCCGGGATCAGTGACTGGCCGAGCGGCACGGGATTGTTGTCGCCGGACAGCGCCGCGAAGAGTTCGATGTCATCGGGGCCGATCACGCGGGTGATGCTGGCCGCATCACCGAGCTTCATCTCGTCGAACATGCGGTTGGTGAGGACTGGTCTTTCCATGTCGCCTTCGTCTTCCATTGTCGAACCGTCCTCCCCGATCCGTGTCACTCTGCAGCCGGTCTGCGTCAAAGGCATGACCGGGCTTGGCGGGCAATCTCTGCGGTGGTGGGTCCGTTGTCCTTGACTTGGGTCAAGGGTTGGTTGGACGAAAGTGGATGGCGGGGCCTCTCTCCGATGGGAGAATGCCAAGATGCTGGGGACCTGATGCCCTCATGCTGAGGTGCCCGCGCGCAGCGCGGGCCTCGAAGCATCCCGCGCTTTACTTCACGCGTACCGGAATCATGGTGGTGCGCTTCGTGCGGCAGTGGCCTCGCCCTTCGAGGCCCGACTTTGTCGGGCACCTCAGGGTGAGGGGAGAACACGTCACCCCCACCTGTCTCGCCAGGCCGGCTGCGCATCCGCATAGGGCAGTGCCACGGCCTCGAACACCCCGCGGGCAATGGCGCGCGCCGTCACCAGCGTGGCCAGATGGCAGAGTTCCATGAGATCGGCTGCGCCATTGCTCTCATGCTTTCCCGTTGAGGCGGCAAACATCGTGTCGCCATCGAATGGCAGATGCGCCGGGAGGACTGCGCGGGCCAAACCGTCATGGGCGGCGATCGACAGGCGGTGAAGTTCGGGTTTGGAGAGCGTGCAGTCGGTGACCACGGCGCCGATGGTGGTCGCCGTCAGTCGGAGGCCCTTGATGCGCATCGCCCGGTCCTCTGCGCTGACATGGGCGGGTTGGCCAAGTCCGCCAAATTCCTGGCCCTCCTCGAAAGGAGCCGCCCAGAAATGCGGGCCGTCGCCGATCACGACCGAACCCATGGCGTTGACGGCGACGAGGGCCGCAATGGTATGGCCGGACGAGGAGATGGCGCTTGCCGAGCCGAGGCCGCCCTTGAGATTCACCGTCGTCGCACCCGTTCCGGCGCCGACCGTGCCGAGCGGAAAGGCGCCGCTGGCTGCATTTTTGTAGGCCTCGTAGCCGAGGTCGCGATAGGGCGCGTGCAGGCCCCAGTCCTTGTGGCCGCCGTTCAGCAGATCCATCAGGATCGCCTGCGGCACGATCGGGACGCGCACAGAGCCCACGGCAAAGCCGCGACCCGCAGCGCGCAGGCCCGACTGCACGCCGCCTGCCGCATCCAGACCGAAGGCCGAGCCGCCCGAGAGCACGAAGGCATCGACCTGTTGCACCGTCATCGAGGGATCGAGCAGCGTCACGTCACGCCCACCAGGCGCACCACCGAGCACGGTGCCCGAAGCGGTCGCCGGTTCGTCGAAGACGATCACCGTCACGCCGGAGCCGAGCGCCAGATCGGTGGCATGGCCGACCGAGAGGCCGTCGATGTCGGTCAGAAGGTTGAGAGGGCCGTGGGGCATGGGGATGTCTCCGGATGGGTGGGCGCAGAGTGGCCGGGGTGCGGGATAAGATCAAGGCGGTTTTGGTGCGTAAGCTGGTCGGCTCAAAGACTGTGCCGTGTGGTACCCCCCTCTGTCCTGCCGGACATCTCCCCCTCAAGGGGGGAGATCGGCACGCGGCGATCTCCTGCTTTGTCACTTGCCCTCCTTGATTTGCGGAGCGCGATCTCGAAGGGGTAGTCGCGGAGTGTTTCTCTGAATGTCGGTGAAAGGTCGGCCCCGCGTCGATCTCCCCCCTTGAGGGGGAGATGTCCG
>LFEF01005576.1_pt1 | contig 65562 bp, 68 predicted proteins | sample 619371 | NCBI WGS metagenome assembly LFEF01 (sample SAMN03014291, study PRJNA259931) | freshwater metagenome | biome: lake; feature: waterbloom | place: China: Taihu Lake | collected 2006-08 | depth 0 m m
CGGTGTCGGGGGCGGGGCGGGCGGTTCAGGCTCGCTCGGCGCCGTTTCCTCCGTCATCAGCGAGAGATAGGCATCCAGGCGCGGATCGGCTGCGGCGTCGGATGACGGCTGAACCGGAGAGGGCGCATCGGGCACAAAGCTCGTCGAAAGCCCGTTGATCCGGAAGGCCGGCTCTTCCGCCGGCGCCTGTTCTTCGGCCTCCGCGTCGAGCCGGTCGACGACGGACTGGAAGAGCGACTTTCCAAACAGCATGCGCGCCAAAACCTCCGCTGCGGCCGGGTCTGGCCGCGCTTCGTCGGCACAAGACCATGCAGACGTGGTGTGGAGCTTGTGGCGCGCTTCCCGCCCGTTCTGGCGTCGTCGAGCTCCTTGACCGATGCCTCAGCATCGCTCTTCGGATCTCTCCTCGCCAGAAAGCGCGGTCGAGCCGATCCTGTGGGTTCCTATCACCGACTCTTGGTATCAGCTTTGTGACTGGCTCTGGCTTTGGGTCTGTTCGACGACGAGCTTCACCGTCAGATCTTCACCGGCGATGCCGATCCGCATGCCGGATACCGGTGCGGCGTCGGGGTAGCTGAGGCCCGTCGCGATCCGGACATAGCGGGCATCGGGGCAGTGCTTGTTGGCTGCGTCGAAGCCGACCCAGCCGAGGCCCGGCAGATGCACCTCGGCCCAGGCATGCGTGGCGACCTGCTCGACCCGGTCATCCATCAGCAGGTAACCGGAGACATAGCGCGCCGGCAGGCCCATGCTGCGTGCGGCGGCGATGAAGGCATGGGCGTGGTCCTGGCAGACGCCGCGACCGGCTTCCAGCGCCTGCTCGGCGGTGGTTTCCGTGCCCGTTGTCCCCGGCTCGTAGGCGATCTGGGCGTTCAGCTTGCCCATCAGATCGTGCATCTTGGCCAGTTCATTGTCGCCCGTCAGGCTGCGAACCAGTTCGCGGGTCAGCTTGCCCGGCTTGGTAAGCGGCGTTTCGCGCAGGTAGAGCCAGAGCGGCACGAAACCCTGATGCGGCCCGAAAACGCCGGCGCGATCTTCCGTTTCGATTTCGCCCGAGGCGACGATGTGGACGCTGTGGCTGTTACCCTCGGTCGACACCAGATGGGTGTGATTGCCGAACTGGTCGTTGAAGCCCGCTTCGACGGTTGCGCCATCAACGGCGATGTTCCAGGAGAGGACCTTCTGGCCCGGGCTGTCCAGCGGGCAGAGCCTGAGCCGCTGCAGGGAGTACTGGACCGGATCGTCGTAGCGATATTCGGTGGTATGGGTGATCTTGAGACGCATGCTCGATCCTGCTCAGCTGTAAAACCGGTAGCCCTCGGTAATCTCACTGCCCAGCTTGTTGTTGTGGGCAATGAAGTTATCGAGGAAGTCGTGCAGGCCCTGATCCATGATCTGGTCGATCGAGGTGGATTTCAGGCTGGCGAGCACGGTGTCGGCGGTCTCATGGGCGGCGAGGCGTTCGCCGTATTCCTTGCCGACATAGCCGAGGTTGGAGACGATTTTCTCGTAGCAATAGGCGAGCGAGCGCGGCATCTGACCGTTGAGGATCAGGAAGTCGGCAATGTTGGCCGCCTTGTATTCCCCGTCATAGACCCAGCGGTAGGAGCGGTGGGCGGAGACCGAGCGCAGGATCGATTCCCACTGCATGTTGTCGAGCGAGGAGCCGACATGGGTGATCGCCGGCAGCAGCACGTAGTATTTCACGTCGAGAATACGGCTCGTATTGTCGGCGCGCTCGATGAAGGTGCCGATGCGGGCGAAGTTGTAGATCTCGTTTCTCAGCATCGAGCCGTGGAAGGCGCCGCGAATCAGGCCGGCACGGCGCTTCACCGTGTCGATGACTTCGGGCAGGTCGGCCGACTTCAGCTTGCGGGCGAGCATCTGCTTGAGCTCGATCCAGCATTCGTTGGTGGCTTCCCAGGTTTCGCGCGTCAGCGCCGTGCGCACCATGCGGGCATTGTTGCGGCCCGCGTCGATGCAGGACATGACGCTCGAGGGATTGGCCGTATCGCGCAGCAGGAAGTCGATCGCGTCAGCGGCGGTCACCTTGTCCTGGCGCTGCGCAAACAGGCTGCGGACATCGGCACTCTGCAGCACCGCGTCCCAGTCGTCGTCGGAGGCGCCGGTGCGGGTCAGCGACATTCTGAGGCCCGCATCCACCAGGCGGGCGATGTTTTCGGCTCTCTCGATGTAACGGAACATCCAGTAGAGGCCGTTGGCAGTTCTTCCGAGCATGACCATGTCAGTCCTCCAGTACCCAGGTGTCCTTGGTGCCGCCGCCCTGGCTGGAATTGACCACCAGCGAACCCTGCTTCAGGGCCACGCGGGTCAAGCCGCCGGGGATGATCTGCACCTTGTCGGAGACGAGGACATAGGGACGAAGGTCGACGTGACGGGGCGCAATCCCCTTGTTGACGAGGATCGGAACCGTCGACAGCGACAGCGTCGGCTGGGCGATGTAGTTGGAGGGGCGCGCCTTCAGCTTGTCGGCGAAATCGGCCCGCTCCTTCTTGGTCGCGGTCGGGCCGACCAGCATGCCGTAGCCGCCGGAACCGTGGACTTCCTTGACCACGAGTTCTTCGAGATGCTCGAGCACGTATTTCAGGCTGTCGGCCTCCGAACAGCGCCAGGTCGGGACATTCTCGAGGATCGCCTTGCGGCCGGTATAGAATTCGACGATCTCGGGCATGTAACTGTAGATCGCCTTGTCGTCGGAAATGCCGGTGCCTGGGGCGTTCGCAATGGTGATGTTGCCGGCGCGGTAGACATCCATGATGCCGGGCACGCCGAGGCAGCTGTCCGGTCGGAAGGTCAGTGGATCGAGGAAGTCGTCGTCGACGCGGCGGTAGAGCACGTCGATCGCCTCATAGCCGCGTGTGGTGCGCATCTTCACCTTGCCGTCGATGACGCGCAGGTCCGAGCCCTCGACGAGTTCCACGCCCATCATGTCGGCGAGGAAGGAATGCTCGTAATAGGCCGAGTTATAGATGCCCGGGGTGAGAACCGCGACGCGCGGCTTGCCCTTGCAGCCGGGAGGGGCCAGAGAGGCCAGCGACTGGCGCAGCAGATAGGGATAGTCCTCGACGCGCTGCACCTTGTTGAGCTGGAAGAGCTCGGGGAACATCTGCATCATGGTTTCCCGGTTCTCCAGCATGTAGGAGACGCCGGAGGGCGTGCGGGCATTGTCTTCGAGCACGTAGAACTGGTCTTCGCCCGTTCGCACGATGTCGGTGCCGACGATGTGGGTGTAGACGCCGCCCGGCGGACGGAAGCCGATCATCTCGGGCAGGAAGGCGACGTTCTTCTCGATCAGCTCGCGGGGAATGCGGCCGGCCTTGATGATCTCCTGCTTGTGGTAGATGTCGTCGAGGAAGGCATTGAGGGCGAGCACGCGCTGTTCGATGCCCTGGGCCAGCTTGCGCCATTCACGGCCGGAAATGATGCGCGGGATGATGTCGAAGGGTATGAGCTTTTCGGAGCTGTCGGCATGGCCATAGACGGCGAAGGTAATGCCGGTCTTCCGGAAGATGTTTTCCGCGTCTCGCGACTTGGCCAGAAGCCTTGCCGGGTCCTGGCTGGAATACCAATCGAAGTAGTTCTGGTAAGGTCCGCGCGGATCGTTGTCCGCAGTCATCATTTCATCAAATGCCAATGGCGCCATCCCCTTTTTTGGTCATTTGAATACAACCATTTGGCCAATGCAAGGTCGTTCACGGCTTCTGGCCGTATAATTAGCGAATGCTTGATGTGATGGAAAATCGAGCATTCGCGCAAAGCCTGTGCAGATTTCTGCGGGGTTTCCGGTTTGGTCGCGCTCTACTCCCGCGCGATTTGGCATATCGTGAAATTCGACGGCAAGGTCACGGAGCTTTCTGCTGAAAAAATAAGCACGCCTCTCCTCGGATTTTTTGCGCAGGCTCCATTGAACGGAATTCACGGCTGTCTGCAGCAAAACTCTTTTGACCGCAGGACAGTCGAGGGGTAACGAGACGATGGGCCGCCCGTCCCGATCCGGCCAAGGAAAGACCTCTCTTCATGACGCTTGCCAGGCTTGCGCCCGTCCTCTTCGTTCTGCTCTGGTCAACGGGATGGATCTCGGCGAAATACGCCACCTTCTTTGCTGATCCGCTGACCTTCCTCGTCGTGCGCTACGGGACGGCGGTCGTTCTGTTCTACATCGTCTGCCGGATTGGCGGCGTCTCGTGGCCGAAGGACCGGACCGGCTGGATGCATGCCATCGTATCGGGCATGTTCCTGCACGGGCTTTATCTCGGCATGGTCTGGTGGGCGATCGGGCAGGGGGTGCCGGCCGCACTGTCGGGAATCATTGCCGGCCTGCAGCCGCTGATGACAGGAATTGCCGCTGCCTTTCTGATCGGGGAGAGCCTGAGCCGGAGCCAGCAGGCGGGGCTTGTTATCGGCTTTCTCGGCGTCGCGATCGCGGTTCTGCCGAAGGTGATCGTCATCGACGCTTCGACCATTCCGGCCTATGCGGTTGCGGTCAATGTGGTGGCCATGGCCTGTGTGACCGCCGGCACGCTTTATCAGAAGCGTTTCGTGCGCGAGGGGGACCTGCGCGCGGTTGCCACGCTGCAATATGTCGGTGCGCTGATGGTCACCATCCCGGCGGCGCTGGCGCTCGAAAATCTCCGGGTCGACTGGAGCCTCGGCTTCTTCGCCACGCTCGCCTGGTCGGTCATCGGTATCTCGATGGGCGCGATTGCCCTCTTGCTTTATCTCATCCGGCGCGGAGATGTCTCGAAGGCCGCGTCGCTGATCTATCTCGTGCCGCCGCTGGCCGCCCTCGAAGCGGCGATCGCCTTCGGGGAGGAGCTGACGGTTCCGATGATGATCGGCACCTGCGTGGTCATGGTCGGCGTTTATCTCACCAATCGCAAGACGGTCTCGGCGCCGGAGTAATCGGCTCCATCTCCACTATAAAAAATGGCGCGGTGGGTGTCGCGCCATCTTCGAACTTGATTCGGTTTAAGCCGCAGGCCTCACGCCTCGCGGCGACGACCGCCGGCGGTGCCGGAGCGGGCCGGACGACCCTGGCTTTGGCCGAAGCGGTTCTGGCCGTTGCTGTTGGCATTGCGGTTCTGACCGCCGCCATTGCCACCCTTGCGGTGACCCGGCTTGCCGGAGGGACGACCGTCGGCCTTGGCGCCGCCTTCGGACTTGCCACGGCCCTGGCCGCCCTGGTGGTTGCGGTTGTTGCCGCCACCGCCAGCACCGCCACGGCGCTGCGGACGGACGGGACGCTGCAGGTTCGCCGGCGGTTCGCCCGAAGCGACCGGGATATCGATGCCCATCAGCTTTTCGATGTCGCGCAGCAGGCGGCCCTCGTCCGGACCGCAGAAGGCGATCGCGATGCCTTCACGGCCTGCACGCGCGGTGCGGCCGATGCGGTGAATATAGGCGTCCGGAACTTCCGGCAGGTCGTAGTTGAAGACGTGGCTGACGGCTGGGATGTCGATGCCGCGGGCGGCAACGTCGGTGGCGATCAGCGTCTTGATCTGGCCGTCACGGAAGCCCTTCAAGGCACGCTCGCGCTGGCCCTGGCTCTTGTTGCCATGGATCGAGGCGACCGAATAGCCGGTGATTTCGAGATGCTTCATCAGCTTCTCGGCACCGTGCTTGGTGCGCAGGAAGACGATGGAGCGGCCATCGGGGTTGTCGTTCAGGATCTTCTTCAACAGTTCCGTCTTGGCGTTCTGGCCAGCCAGGAAGTGTACGTGCTGTTCGACCTTGTCGGCCGCCTTGCCGGGCGGGGTCACTTCGACCTTGGCCGGGTTGGTCAGGAACTGGGCGGCGAGATCGGCAATCGTCTTCGGCATGGTAGCCGAGAAGAGCAGGGTCTGGCGCTTCGGCGGTACCATCTTCGAGATCTTGCGCAGATCATGGATGAAGCCGAGGTCGAGCATCTGGTCCGCCTCGTCGAGGACGAGATGGGTGACATGGCGCAGGGTCACGGCATTGCGCTCGATGAGGTCGAGCAGGCGGCCGGGGGTGGCGACCAGGATGTCGGCGCCCGAGAGAAGCTGCATCTGCTGCTTGCCGATGGAGGCGCCGCCGACGACCTGGATGATCTTGAGCGGAAGCTTCTGGCAGAAGGAGCGCAGGTTGTCGCCGATCTGGTTCACCAGTTCGCGGGTGGGCGCAAGGATCAGGACGCGGGTCGAGCGGGACTGCGGCCGGGCTTCGCTGGCCATCAGCGCCTCAACGATCGGCAGGCCGAAGGCAGCGGTCTTGCCGGTGCCTGTCTGGGCGAGGCCGATCAGGTCGCGGCCTTCCATGACGAGCGGGATTGCCTGCGCCTGGATGGGGGTGGGAGTTTCAAAGCCGAGATGGCCGAGGGTCTTCACGATTTTCTTGGACAGTCCAAGGTCGTCGAAAGTGGTCAAAGCATTTGCCTTTCGGGGGCGCCAAAAACCATTCGACCGGGCCGCTCTCTGGCGAACCGGTTGGCATTGGCGTCAAGAACCCCGCGTGATTTGGGAACTTGTAAGTTGGAAAAACTTTCCAGCGCATCGGCGATGATGATCGCCGCATTCTCTTAGCGCCTTGCCTTCTTCGCGTCTCAGATGTCGCTGGGCTCGCTCACGCGGCGGCCGGAAGGTGAAAGCTGGCTTGCAAATGGGCGCATTTGCTCCGGAAGTCAAGGGAATGTTTTGCAGTGCGGTAAACCGGTGGTTCGCACCGGCCCGCACACCTCGCAGTTTGAGCCATGTCGGCGGAGGCGGTTTGCTGCGTATCTGGCCCGCCGCCTCTCTTCATCTGGCGGTTTTCTCCGGCATCGCGAGCACGAAATCGGCGGCTGCGGTCGAGGCGCCGTTCAGGAGAATCTCGATCCTGTGGCGACCAGGATGATAGACCCTGGTGGTGATCGGGCGGAAGGCGTGCCGGCGTTCAACGAGATGTGTTGCGCCCGGCGCCAGGTGCAGGCTCTTGCCCTTGAAGACTTTCGGTGAAAGGGATCCGTCCTTCTTCTGGTGATGGATGGCATAGTCCATCAGCACGGTAACGCTGTTCTCGCCTCTGTTTTCGAGGTGGATACTGAAGGCCAATTCACCCGGGAAGGCGATCTCCGTCCTGGCTACGGCGAGCGTCGCGATCACGTCCCTCAGAGGGGCATAGCCGAAATTGGCAAGCGCCTTGGCATGGCCTTTTTTACCAGCGTGCGCGAGGCGTGTTTCAGAAGCCAGAGGCGTTCCTTCGTGGCATCCTGTCGATGCCGCTCGACGAAATCCGCCACAAGATCGGGATGGTCCTTGGCGATGTCGTTCAGGTTGTTGGCCACCGATCGGCGGACATAATCCTCGGTGTCGTCGATCAGGGCTTCAAGGATCGGCAGGACGGGTGAGGGATTCTTGACCAGTGCCGGCAGGCGCATGGCCCAGGGCAGGCGAGGGCGGGTGCCTTCGCTCGCGAGTCGGCGGACATGGTGGTTCGGGTCGTCGATCCAGCCGGAGATGATCGCAAGCGCCTTGTCCTGTTCATCGGCTATGAAGGGGCGGATGCCGAATTCGCCGGTGAAGTGCGGCGTCAGGGACTTCAGGAGGTTCAGGGAGACCTCCAGATGACCGCGTCCGTGGGCGGCAATGTATTGGTTGAAGGAGAGGAGCGCCCAGCCGCTAAGGCCCGGATGCTCCGGTTTCGGCAGGCAGTCCTGCAGGATCGTGGCCGCCTTCGCGAAGTCCTCGGGCAAATGGCGACTGAGTGCGTCGGCGATGCACTGGCCTCGCTGCATGAGTTCGAGTGCCTCTATCTCTGCAAGCACTTCGGCGAGAAAGCGGTCCCGGGCTAAAGGCGCCCAGGCCCGCACCACGGCATTTGCCGTGTCGCGAACTGTCTGAGGGCCGATCAGATGTTTCAACGGTTCGGCCATGGCGGATCAGGTGTTTCCTTGTGTCTCAAAGTGCTGCATCAGGGTAACACCCGTGATCTCTGCCATATAGGGGGCGAAGGCCGGATCGGACTGAACCTTGGCAGCGGCCGCATCGGCACTGACTTTATCGGTCCATTCGACCAGGTCGGCGATCATGTCCCCCTGTTCGACTGAGGTCAGGGCCCGCCATGAGACGAAACCGGGATAGGTCTTCACGGCGTCCATCGCCGCGCGGCGGGCTTGTTCGGCTGCCGGCTTGTTGGCGACTGTGCAGACGGCAAGTTCCAGGATGGTGCTGGTGGTCATTTGGCTCTCCCTGTGTTGAACAGGCTTGACCTAGCATGCCCCAACTGACAGCCTTCTGGCCACAATCTTCCTGGAGGCTTCCATGCGTCCCGCCGACCGCCTGTTCCGTATCATCCAGCTGATGCGCGCGACGGGCCGCGCGATGACGGCGGCCGAGATCGCCGAGAAGATGGAGGTGGCACCCCGCACCATCTATCGTGACATGGACCATCTGATTGCCTCGGGCGCCCCGATCGAGGGCGAACGTGGCGTTGGCTACATGCTGCGCGAGGCTTTCGACGCGCCGCCGCTGACCTTCACCTTCGAGCAGCTGGAAGCATTGGCCTTCGGACTTCGGGCGGTCGAGATGCTCGGCGATCCCAGACTCGGTCAGGCGGCGCGGGAGGCGAAGGACAAGATGGTCGGCATGTTGCCGCGCGAGCATGCGGAGCGCTTGCTGTCCGCGCCCATTCACGCCTTCCGTTCGTCGGCCCAGCCGGAGGTGCCCGACTGTCTCGGCGACGTGCGCTCGGCCCTGTCGTCCACCCGCAAGGTCTGGATTGCCTATCATTCGCTGCCCGGCGAGCGCAGCCAGCGCGTCGTCTGGCCGTTGGGGCTTGCTGCCTTTGGCGCGATCTGGGTGATGACCGCCTGGTGCGAGATGCGCCAAAGCTTTCGGGACTTCCGCCTCGACCGGGTCGAGGACTGGAAAGTGTTGGGCGACCGCTTCGAGCCGGCGCCGCACCAGACCTATCAGGCCTATCTCAAGCAGCTGTCGTGACGGATCAGAAATCCGTCGCAACCCCGCCTTCGGCCTTGCGTTTCGCCACAAAGGCGTCGAGCTCTTCCTCGACGGCCGGATCGATCGGCGGGCGTTCGTAACTCGCCAGCTTTTCCTTGTAGATCCGGTTGGCGTGGTCGTAGGTGGTCGGCCGGCCGGCCTCGGTCCAGGTCTCGAAATTGCGCCAGTCGGAGAGGATCGGCGAATAGAACGCCGTCTCGTAGCGGGCGAGCGTATGGGCCGTGCCGAAGAAGTGGCCGCCGGGGCCGACTTCGCGCACGGCGTCGAGGGCCAGCGCATCCGGGGTGACGTCGAGCGGCGTCAGGAACTCGGCGACCATTTGCAGCATGTCGACATCGAGGATGAATTTTTCGAAGGAGGCCGTCAGACCGCCTTCGCTCCAGCCGGCGGAATGCATGATGAAATTGCCGCCGCCTTGCGTCAGCGCCCAGAGAGAGAAGGCGCTCTCGTAGGCCGCCTGGGCATCGAGCGTGTTCGCGGCATTGGTGTTCGATGTGCGGTAGGGGATGCCATAGCGGCGGGCGAGCTGGCCGCCGACGATGACAGCCTTCATGTATTCCGGCGTGCCGAAGGCCGGTGCGCCGGTCTTCATGTCGACATTCGAGGTGAAGCCGCCATAGACAACAGGGGCGCCGCGCTTGACCATCTGCGTGAAGGCGATGCCGCACAGCGCTTCGGCATTCTGCTGAACGACCGCACCGGCAATGGTGACCGGTGCCATGGCGCCGGCCAGCGTGAACGGCGTCATGACGACGACCTGGCCGCGCGACGACATTTCGATGATGCCCTGGAGCATCGGGCCATCGAGGCGCAGCGGCGAAGACGAGTTGATGATGGTGAAGAGCGAGGGCTCGTTCTCCATCTGCTCCATCGAAATGCCGCGACCGATGCGGGCGATCTCGATGGCGTCGAGATTGCGCTGCTTGCCGAGCGAATAGCAGTGGAAGACCTTGTCGGTCAGCTTCACCATGTCGGAGAGGCAGTCGAGGTGGCGGACCGAGGCATGGATGTCGATCGGCTCGACCGGATAGCCGCCGGTCGTGTGGATCACGTCGTAGCACTGGGCGAGCTTCACGAGCTTGCGGAAATCTTCCTGATTGCCGGCGCGGCGGCCGCCTTCGCGATCGGCGACAAAGGGGGCAGAGGCGATCTGGGCGAAAACCAGGTTGTTGCCGCCCATCTTGACGTTGCGCTCGGGATTGCGGGCGAACATCTGGAATTCGCGGGGGGCGGACGCGATCATCTCGGTGATCAGGCCACGGTCGAAGCGCACGCGCTCGGAGCCCTCGGTCACGTCTGCGCCATGCGCCTTCATGATTTCGCGCGCCTGCGGCAGCATGATGTCCATGCCGATTTCTTCGAGAATGGTCAGCGACGCATTGTGGATGTCGTCGAGTGCCTGAGGATCAAGAAGCTCGGTCTTGGCAAGGCGGTTGACGAGATTGCGATACTTGCCGGCCGCACCCGTGCGGCTGCGATCGCCGCCTCGGCCACCGGTCCGTCTGCGGCGTTCGCCACCGGTGGAAGAGGTTTCAGTCTCGGACAAGGCGGGGGGGCTAATGTCGCTCATGGTCGATCCATTGTGTCAATCTCGACATCAAGTCTCGCAGGTTCGTAAGCCAAAAGGCATTGCCGTTTGCGACGAAAAACCGGCTCATCTGGAACAGTGGCCCGCCATGCCGGTTGTGGCGCGCACGAATGCTCTTCCGCATTCGCTGTTGGAACATACAATTATGCCTCGCTTACCCGCTGTTTACCAAAACAAGTCAATGATCGCGGAGTGAACAGAACGTTGATCCGGGGAAGCGCCTTGCTCGAGCTAGTCCGCGACAAGATTGCCGCGCTCGACCTGCCTTCCTATGTGAAGGACAGCGAGCTGCGCTATGTCGTCGTCAATGCTGCCTTTGCACGGCTTCACAATCTCTCCATCGAAAGCTTCATCAATCGCCACGACCGCGAAATCTTCGGGCTCGATCCGGACGGTCTTCGTGACGATCGGGAGCGGCGCGTTCTGGTCTTCGGCGAGGAAGAGGCTCTGCATCTCAGACCGGATCCCACGGGGCCTGTCCGCGTTCTGCATATCGAGCGCTTTTTCGACGATGATGACCGGATCTATCTCTTCGGCTTCATGGAAGACGCCCTTGAGACGTCTCCCGCTTGCACGGGCTCCTCGACGCTTCCTTCCGCGGCGCTGTTTCAGGCGGTGCTCGAGCAGTATCCGATCGCCACTTTCGTGCGTGATTCCAATCACCGTCTGCTTTTTGCCAACAGCGCCTATGCCGACATCGTTGGCCTTCCCATTGAGGAATTGATCGGGCGCACTGAAGAAGAGACCTTCCCCGTCCTCGGGCGCTCCTATCACGCGTGTAACCAGCGGGTCCTCGAATGCGGGGTGACGGAGGAAAGTCAGGAGACCTTTATCTCCGCCGATGGCACCCGTATTCCAGTCCTCAATCGCACTGGCGCGGTAACGGGCAGTGATGGCGCGACCTATATTGTCGGTTCCATCACGGATCTGTCGCCGCTTCGCCTGGAGCAGCAAAAGCTTCAGGCCGTTCGGGAGGAATCCGAGGCGCTGCAGGTGCAGTTGCAGAGCCTGATGGCTTCGCTTCCCGTGGGCATCATCGTCCTTGATCCGGACCTCAACATATCCTTCGCCAATCCGGCGGCGGTCGCCATGCTCGAGTTTGGCCCCTCCTTGCGGCTGGAGGGCCTGTCCTATCGGGACTTCCTGACGCGTGCCATGGTTCGCAGCATGCCGAACCTCACGCCGGACGAACTGGCCGATCGCGTGAACTATCGCATCGAGCAGGTTGTCAGCCTTGTCGAAGGCCCTCTGATTGACATCAAGACGCCATCGGGACTTGCGCTTGCCGGTGGCAGTCGTCGGCTTGAGGGTGGGCAGATCCTGCTCACCTATACCGACGTTTCGGACATGTTCCAGCGCGAGGAGGAAACGCTTCTCTACCGCGCGGCGCTCGAGCAGATGCCGGTACCGGTCTTCATCCGCGATCCCGATCGCAAAATGATCTATGTGAACAAGGCCTATGAAGAGCTGCATGGCCAGCGCCGCGAAGACATCTATGGGTTGACGGAGGAAGAGCTCTGGCCGGAAAGCGGCGCGATCATGAAGGAGGAGAACCTCCGGATCTTCGCGACCGGCGAGATGATCGAGAAGAACCGCGACATCGTCGTGCGCGATGGCCAGGAAATCTCGGTAATCACCCGGCTCAGCCGGATCACGACATCGCAAAACAAGTATTATCTTGTCGGCTCGGTCAACGATGTCTCCGAACTTCGCAAAGGACAGGAAGCGCTGGTCTCTGCGCAGGCGCGGGCTGAAGCGCTGTACGACGACATGGTCGCGATGCTGCAGGTCATGCCGGTTGGTGTTGTCATTCTCGGACCAGACTACATGGTCGAGTTCGCCAACGAGAAGTGCCGTGAAATCTGGCAATGGCCCGATGATCTTCCATTGCATGGCCTGCCGTTCCGTCGCTATTGCGAACAGAATCTGACGCGTGGCTGGTCATGGCCCGATTTCGAGTTCGAAGAAGGATACCGTCGCCGCATCGCCCAGTTTGATGTGCTGGAAGGTTCGCATGTAACCGAGATAGGCTATCCCGACGGCAAATTCATTTTGGCGACCATCACACGCCTGCAGGATCGCAAGATCCTGCTCACCTATTCCGATCTGACCGAGATGCGGGCACGCGAGCGGGAGATCGACGAAGCGCAGCAGCAGCTCGAGCGGCTGGGGGGCTTTGTTCAGGAATCCATGCGGATGATGACGCAGGGCCTGATGATGATCGAGAAGGGGCGGATTACGGAGGTCAATCCCTCGTTCAGCGCGATCCTCGATCTGCCCAAGACGCTGGTCACGACGGGAGAAAGCTGGCGGCCGATCTTCGAATACTGTGCTGCGCGCGGCGATTTCGGCGCCGAGGCGCATACGATCCTGCAGCAATGGCAATCGGCGCTGCAAAGCGCAAACGGCATCTCGACCAATTTCCTCGTCAACGGCAAGACCTGGGTCAAGCTGGAGGCGACCTTCGGAGGCGATCGCAGCTGCGTGGTCGTGCTGACCGATTTCACCGAACTGAAGGCTCGCGAAGCCGAACTCGAGGTGCTGCTGGCCCGCGCGGAGGCCGCCGACAAGGCGAAGTCCGACTTCCTGGCGAATATGAGCCACGAGATCCGCACGCCGATGAACGGCGTGCTCGGCATGGCCGAACTGCTGTCGAAATCGGAGCTGGATACGCGCCAGAAGACCTTCGTCGACATCATGGTCAAGTCCGGCAATGCGCTGCTGACGATCATCAACGATATCCTCGATTTCTCGAAGATCGATGCCGGCCAGCTGAAGCTCAGAAAGTCGCCCTTCGATCCGGTCGAGGCGATCGAGGATGTCGCGACGCTGCTCTCTGCCGCCGCTGCCGAAAAGGATATCGAACTCGTCGTGTCCGGCGACCAGAAGGTGATGCATACCTTCATGGGCGATCCGGGACGCTTCCGGCAGATCGTCACCAATCTGCTCGGCAATGCGATCAAGTTCACCGAGAAGGGCCATGTGCATGTCGAGGTGTCCGCAGAACCGGTCTCGGAAGGTCAGGCCCTTCTGAAGCTGCGGATCGAGGACACCGGGATCGGCATACCGCCGGACATGCAGGCGAAGATCTTCGAAAAGTTCTCGCAGGTGGATACGTCGTCGACCCGCCGCCACGAAGGTACCGGCCTCGGGCTTGCAATCACCGCCGGTCTGGTGCGGCTGTTCGGTGGCAAGCTCAGCGTCGAATCCGTCGTTGGCTCCGGCTCCGCCTTCACCGTGGAACTGCCGCTCGCTGTTGTCGCAGAGCGCCGCCGCCAGAGGGAATTGCCGGCAACGGTCAAGGATGCCCGCGTTCTCGTGATCGACGACAATGCCGTCAATCGGCGTATCATCAGCGAACAGTTGAAGATGTGGGGTTTTGACGGGCTTGCGGTTCCCGATGGTCCGGCGGGTCTCGACATCCTGTCTGCGGCGCATGCCGAGGGACTTGCGATCGATGTTGTCGTCATCGACTACCAGATGCCTGACATGAACGGCATCGACGTGGCGCGTGCCATCCGCGACGATCACCGTTTCGACGATATCGCGCTCGTCTTCCTGACCTCGATGGACATGGTGGGCGACGACCGGCTGTTCGAGAGCCTGAAGATCCAGGCCCATCTGATGAAGCCGGCACGCGCCAATGTCTTGCGCGGGGCGATCATCGATGTTGTGCGGACCGCCCGCGTCCATGGGGTCAATTCGGCCCGCCTCAAGCCCTTCCCGGCGGGTGCGCCGGTCCAGCCTGCGGCACTGCCGCAGCCGCAGCCGCCGGTAGTTGAGGCGCCGATCCTGCCCTCTGCAGCAGATGATGACGGTGCGCTTCGGGTGCTGATCGCCGAAGACAATCCGGTCAACCAGATCGTCTTCCGGCAGATCCTGACAGGCAGCGGGATTGCCTATCGCATCGTCGGCAATGGCGAAGAGGCCGTCCAGGCCTGGCGCAGCGAACCGCCGGACCTGATCCTGATGGATGTCTCCATGCCTGTGATGAACGGTCATCAGGCGACGAACCTGATCCGCAGCGAAGAGGTGTTGCGCGGTGGCTCCCGCATCCCGATCATCGGAGTGACCGCCCATGCTCTCGACAGCGACCGCGATGCCTGCCTGGCGGCCGGCATGGACGACTATCTGTCGAAACCGATTTCGCCCGAACTCCTGATGCGCAAGATCGAGGAGTGGAGCGGCAGGCCGCTTGCCGCGCTAGTTGGCGCCGAGCGCTGATCAGCCCGCCGGCCTGATGCCGCAGAGCATTTCCCGCTTTCCGGCGAAACCCGGACGCCGCTCTACGGCAAAACCGGCGGCAATCAGATTGCGGCGAACGAAGCCGGCTGCGGCATAGGTCGCGAAGCTCCCACCCGGCCTGGTCGTGTCATGGACGCGCTGCATCAGCTCCGCCGACCACATGGCGCTGTTGCGCGACGGCGCGAAGCCATCGAGGAACCAGGCGTCGAAGGTGAGCGGGCTTGCGGAGAGGTTCTCAAAGGCGTCACCGCATTTGACGGAAAGCCGCGTTTGGCCATCGAGATCGATCGTCACCACACCTGAGGGTTCTGCCGGCCAGCGGGCGACAAGCGCCTGGCGTTCGGCATCGATCTCCGGCCAGCGGGACAGCGCCCGGTCGATTTCCTCCGCCTGCATGGGAAAGAGCTCGAAGGAGACGAAATGCAGGTGGGCACCGGGACGGCGATGCGTCTTCCACTGCCGCCAGGTTTCGCAGGCGTTCAAGCCCGTGCCGAAGCCGAGTTCGCCAATGGTGAAATCCTCGGCATGTTGCCAGCGTTCCGGCAGGCCATTGCCGGCGAGGAAGACATGGCCGCATTCCAGCCGGCCATCCGTCTGGCAATAAAAATGATCGCCAAAGGCGGTGGAAAAGGGCATATCGCCGTCATGCCAGGTGAGCGGCGGCGTGTTGCCCGTGTCCGGCGTCGAATTCGAATGGGTCATGGTCATGTCCGATAAAACGGCTGCGTTGTCAGGTCAATTGCGGGCGGACCTCGTCATTGTCGGCGGCGGCATCATGGGCCTCTGGGCGGCGTTGAAAGCCGAGCGCCGGGGCATCGACACGGTCCTGGTCGAGGCCGAGCGCACCGGCAGCGGGGCCAGCGGCGGCCTGCTCGGTGCGTTGATGGCGCATATGCCGGATCGCTGGAACGAGAAGAAGCAGCTGCAATTCGATGGGCTCCTGTCGCTGGAGGCAGAGATTGCAGAACTTGAAGCTGAAACCGGACTGTCTGCCGGGTACCGGCGCTGCGGGCGGCTGATCCCGCTGCCGAAAGCCCACTTGAGGCCCATCGCCGAGCGACATTCCCGGGAGGCCGAGACAAACTGGAGCCAGCAGGGCCGCGCCTTTGCCTGGTCGGTGATCGATGAAAGTCCGTTTGCCGACTGGCCCTCGGGCGAGTTCAGCGCGGCCGGGCTGGTGCATGACCTGTTTGCCGGACGCGTGTCGCCGCGCTCGCTCACCGCGACGATCCGGGCCCGACTGCAACAAAGCGGCCGCGTGCGGCTTGTCGAGGGAGTTGCCGTGCATCGCATCGATCCGCTGGCAAACCGAATTGTGCTGGCGGACGGGAAATCGATCGGCTTTGGCTCGCTTTTGGTGGCTGCCGGTGTCGGCTCGTTTCCCTTGCTGGAAACGCTCGGGCCGACCCTGCCAAAGCCGCTGGGGCGGGGCGTCAAAGGGCAGGCGGCCCTGATGAAGGTCGATCTGCCGGATGAACTGCCGCTTCTTTATCTCGACGGGCTCTATGTCGTGCCGCATGAAGGCGGGCATGTGGCGATCGGCAGCACCAGCGAGAACCGCTACGATGCGCCGTTCTCCACCGACGGGCAGCTGGACGCCCTGATTGCCGAGGCCCGGCAGCTCGCGCCGGTTCTGCGTGAGGCGGAGGTGATCGAACGCTGGGCCGGCCTTCGACCCAAGGCGATCGATCGGGATCCGATGGTCGGCCCCCATCCTGATCATCCGCAGATCCACGCGCTGACGGGCGGCTTCAAGGTGAGCTTCGGCATCGCCCATCTCCTCGCCGATGCCGCACTCGATCTGATCCAGGGGCATGGGATGAGCCTGCCTCACAGCTTTACGCTCAGCCATCACATTTCGGTGGCTGCAGATCGGGCAGGTGGTGAGGAATTTACCGAAATACCCTGAAAACAAAGGGGTACTCAGGATTGAGGAGCGAGAAATAGGGGTGGCACGCTTCGTGATACTGTCATGCAAATCACCTATCCACTGGGTTGTAACGGCAACTGCTAAAGTTCCGTCGCGAGCCAGTGCGAGGTGCTCGACATGCGTTATGCCATCTGCTTTACGCCGCCCGCCCGCGATCCGCTTGGCGATGCCGCTGCGCGTTGGCTTGGGCGCAATGTCTTCTCCGGCGAGGCGGAGGAGCATCCGGGGCTCAAAGGGCTCGGTGTGCATGAGATTGCCTTTCATACGGCGCTTCCCCGTCGTTTCGGCTTTCATGCGACGTTCAAGGCACCCTTCCGTTTGAGCGAAGGCTCGAGCGAAGCCTCCTTGCTGCGCGATCTCATGCATTTCGCCGGCCGCATGGAGCCCGTCGTGTTGCGCGGGCTTTCGGTTGGACGGATCGGCGACGTCTTCGGGCTCATTCTGCCGCGGCCTTGCCCGGAGGTCGATCATCTCGCGGCCTCGGTGGTGCAGGCATTCGACGGCTTTCGCGCGCCCCTCAGCGAAGCGGAGATCGAGCGGCGCAATCCCGAGCGGCTTTCGGCACCGCAATTCAGCAATCTCAACCGCTGGGGCCACCCTTATGTCATGGACGAATTCCGTTTCCACATGACGCTGACGGGGCCGCTTCTGGCGCGTGATTTTCCGCGAATTGAAGCGGGGCTGAAGGCGCATTTCGATCCCGTGCTGGCCGAACCTGTCGTGGTGACCAATCTCGCGCTGTTTGTCGAGCCGGAGCGTGGCGCGCCGTTTACCGTGCATTCGCTGCATCCGCTCGGGCAGGTTTCCAGCCGCAAGATCGCCTGACCGGTTTGCGCTGCAGCAAATTGCGCGTTTTCCATCTCGACAGGTGCCGCCCTCGCCAATAGCCTCGCGTCAAAACACGAGAGGTGAACTTATGACGACTGCTCCCTATCCCCGCGACCTCATCGGCTATGGCCGTGACATTCCCGATCCGAAGTGGCCCGGCGATGCGCGGATCGCGGTGCAGTTCGTGGTGAACTACGAAGAGGGCGGCGAGAGCTGCATTCTCGACGGCGACCCGGCCTCGGAATGCCTGCTGTCGGAAATCGTCGGCGCCCAGCCCTGGCCGGGCCAGCGCAATCTCAACATGGAATCGATCTACGAGTATGGCTCGCGCGCCGGCTTCTGGCGGCTCTGGCGGATGTTCACCGAGCGCAAGGTGCCGGTGACAGTCTACGGTGTGACGCTTGCCATGGCGCGCAATCCGGAAGCGGTTGCGGCGATGAAGGAAGCCGACTGGGAAATCGCCAGCCACGGCTATCGCTGGCTCGAATACAAGGATTTTCCCGAAGAGGTCGAGCGCCAGCACATTCAGGAGGCCGTGCGCCTGCACAAGGAACTGACCGGCTCGCATCCGCTCGGCATGTATCAGGGCAAGCCGTCGATGAACACGCTTCGCCTCGTCATGGAGGAGGGAGGTTTCCTCTATTCCTCCGACAATTATTCCGACGACTTGCCGTTCTGGGTGCCGGATCTCGACGGCAAACCCTTCCTGATCATCCCCTACACGCTCGAAACCAACGACATGCGCTTTGCCACGCCGCAGGGCTTCAATTCCGGCGACCAGTTCTTCACCTATCTCAAGGACGCCTTCGACGTGCTTTACGAGGAGGGGAAAAACGGCAGCCCGAAGATGATGTCCGTCGGCCTGCACTGCCGCCTCGTCGGGCGCCCGGGGAGGGCTGCGGCGCTGGCGCGGTTCATCGATTATGTGACTGGTCATGAAAAGGTCTGGGTGCCGAAGCGAATCGAGATTGCCGAGCACTGGCACAAGTTTCACAGGCCGGCGTGGTGATGGGGCTGATGGCCAAACTCCGCGACCTTAAGTCCAAGCTGATGGAATCCCCGGCATTCCGTGCCGAGTATGAACAAGCCTGCGTCGAGTATCAGGCGCTGGAAGCGGAGCTTGCGGCCTCTTCCAGCAACCAGTCCCGCAAAGTCGCGGCGGGGGCTGACAGATCCGGGCCCGATAGCAGCCAGTAAGCCTTGTCCTGGTCGGCGGCTTCGTCGAACAGGATTGTCAGCGTGCCCGCCGCCAGATGGTCTGATATCAGGGCTGTCGGGCAGAGGCCGATGCCGAGACCCGAGAGGACAGAACTGACCAGCAGGTTGAAATCGGCATAGAGCGGTCCTGCGGGTGTCGGGCCCTCGATCCCGCGTGCCGCCAGCCAGGATTGCCAGGCGGCCTCGGTCGCGTCGTGAAGCAGGTCCTGTTTCAGGAGGTCGGCGGGTGTTGTGATCGGCCCGTGCTGCTCCAGATAGGCGGGCGCACAGGTGGGCCGGGTGGCGGCATCCAGGATGCGGTCCGCCCGACCCGGCGGGCGGGTCCCATGGCATATCAGCAGGTCGGCGCCGGCTTCATCCGGGGTCCGTGCGCCGAGCGGATAGACGATCGACACCTGGATCTCGGGATGTGCTGCGCGGAAACGGGGCAGGCGGGGGCCGAGCCAGTGGGTAACGACGGAAGGCATGCAGGCGAGGCTCGCCCGGACGGCCGTCTTTCTCGCAGACAGCCGTTCTACGGCGCGGGCGATATGGCCGAGGCCCTCCGAGCAGGCGGCGCCGAGTTCGCGTCCATCGGCGGTGAGGCGGACCCCGCGCGGGCGGCGTTCGAAGAGGGCAAGGCCCAGCCAATCCTCCAGTGCCTTCACATGCTGGCTGACGGCCGCTGCCGTCATGCCGAGTTCGGTTGCGGCCTGCAGGAAGCTTTCACGGCGGGCGGCGGCCTCGAAGGCACGGAGTGTGGGGAGCGGTGGCAATTTCATTTCTTCATGACTAAGTCAGACTTGCTCATGGAGCAAGAAGGTGGGCTGTTGTCATAAGGCAGGCTGTGGGGCACGTTGTTGGCTTCATCTTGATGCCGTTCCGGAGCCTCCCATGTCCCCCTTCAACGCCAACATCCCCGTTCCCGCCGATGCGGCTGCCCGCCGGGCTGTAAAACCCGTCGTCTGCTATCCGGTCGAGTCGTTGAAAGCACCCGACATGAGCATTCTGGAGCGGGCGCGGGCGACGATGGAGAAGGTCGGCGAGGTGATCGTGCCGCCGCGCGAGGGCAATACCTTCGAGGTGCCCAAGGGGCATTTCTTCCGCATCGTCAGCGTCGAGGGGCCGCAGGTCGGCGACCTAAACCTGTGGAACGCCAACGACCTTTCCGAGCGCTTCTTTTCCGGCAAGACGCGGGCGCTGCATGCCACCCATGTCACGACCGGCAATCGCCTCTGGAGCAATCTGCCGTCGCTGCGCCCGATGGCGACGATCAGCCATGATACGCTTGGCTGGTACGGCTTCGACGAGTTCGGCGGCGGGGTGCATGACGTGATCGGCACGCGTTGCGATCCCTATACCAACCGGCTGCTCTCCGGCGGCGACTATCATCATTGCTGCCATTCGAACCTCTGCCGGGCGCTGTCGCAGCATCAGGGCATCGACATCAAGGCCGCCGAGCCGCATGTGCATGACGTCTTGAACGTCTTCATGTGCACCGGTTTTACCCGCGACACGCAGCAGTATTTCATGAAGGCAAGCCCGGTGCGCCCCGGCGACTTCCTGGAGATGTTTGCCGAGATCGATCTGCTCGGTGCGCTCTCGGCCTGCCCGGGCGGGGATTGCAGCGCCAGCCATTCGAGCGATGTGGCGAAATGCTATCCGTTGATGGTGGAGATATACAGGCCTGACATGGCCATGCTGGCGGATTGGCCGTTTCCGGAGCGGAATGGGTATCAGTTGCAGGTGTGATGCTGCAAAGGGCCTTGCAGGAAGGGCTGAACATGTGAGGCCGTCATGCTCGGGCTTGTCCCGAGCATCTGCGACGTTTCAAGTGCATTCGACCTTGGTAGATCCTCGGCACAAGGCCGAGGATGACGTCGCGTTTGAGGGCAGGTTTCTCGACGAAAAGAGGGCCCGGCCCTCTCGTTTCATTCGGTCTTCGCAAATCAGCGCTTGTCGAGGCTCGCCATGTCGATGACGAAGCGGTAGCGGACATCGCTCTTGATGACGCGCTCATAGGCTTCGTTGACATCCTGGATGTCGATGATCTCGATCTCCGGAGTGATGTTGTGCTTGCCACAGAAGTCCAGCATCTCCTGGGTCTCCTGGATCGAGCCGATCATCGAACCGGCAAGCGAGCGACGGCCGCCGATCAGCGCGAAGGCATGCACGGGAACCGGGTTTTCCGGCACGCCGAGCAGGACCATGGTGCCGTCGACCGTCAGCAGGCTGAGATAGGCGTTCCAATCGATTTCGGCGCTGACCGTGCAGAGGATCAGATCGAAAGAGCCGGCGAGCTTTCTGAAGGTCTCCGGGTCAGATGTGGCGTGGTATTCCTTGGCGCCGAAGGCGAGGCCGTCTTCCTTCTTCGACAGGCTCTGGCTGAGCACGGTGACGTCAGCGCCCATGGCGGCGCCGATCTTGACGCCCATATGGCCAAGGCCGCCCATGCCGATGACGGCCACCTTCTTGCCGGGGCCGGCCTTCCAGTGGTTGAGCGGCGAATAAAGCGTGATGCCGGCGCAGAGCAGGGGCGCTGCCTTATCGAGCGGGAGGTTATCGGGGATGCGCAGCACATAATCCTCCTGCACGACGATCGAGTCCGAGTAACCGCCTTGGGTCGGGGTTACACCGTCGGCTTCGACCGAATTATAGGTGCCGACGAGGCCGGGCATATACTGTTCGCGATAGAGATCGCGCTCGCAATGCAGGCAGGAATTGACGAAGCAGCCAACGCCGACGCGGTCGCCGACCTTGTATTTCGACACCTTCGAGCCGACTGCGGTGACTACGCCGGCAATCTCGTGGCCGGGCACCATGGGGAAGGTCGAGTTGCCCCATTCGTTGCGTGCCTGATGGATGTCTGAGTGGCAGATGCCGGAAAACTTGATGTCGATCACCACGTCGTCGTCATTCGGTTCGCGACGTTCGAAGGTGAACGGAACCAATGGCTTGGAGGCATCCGTTGCGGCATAGCCCTTGGCAATCGGCATGGGGAATTCCTTTCTGGGAAATCGCGGAAGTGCAGTTCCATAGATAGACCGACCGGCCATGTCCGCAAGGTGGTGTGCCCTCGCGTTTGGGCGAAAATGATTGTCGCTGCCGGAAACTCGACAAGCCTCCGGGCCTCGGCTAATCCTTGATGCAAATCGCTTCGCGGCCAGTCCGCAGGCATCTTCCCCTGTCTCGCTCCAGCCGGACGAGACCTCGCTTCTAAATGGACAAACGAATGGACAGAGCGGACTTCGTTCAGCGTTTCGGCGGCGTGTTCGAGCATTCGCCCTTCATAGCCGAGCGCGCCTTTGATGCCGGCATGATCGCGGAACCCCTCACCGCACGCGAGGTGCATGGCGGGATGGCGGCGATCTTCCGCACGGCCAGCGCCGAAGAGCGGCTCGGCGTGCTCAGGGCCCATCCGGACCTTGCCGGCAAGCTTGCTATTGCGGGTGAACTCACCGAGGACAGCAAGCGCGAGCAGGCGGGGGCCGGGCTGGACCGGCTTTCGGCCGTCGAACATGCCCGCTTCACCGAGCTCAACACGGCCTATGTGGAGAAATTCGGCTTTCCCTTCATCATTGCGGTCAAGGGGCTGACCAAGGACGATATTCTCGCAGCCTTCGAAACGCGGATTTCCAACAGCCGCGACCAGGAATTCGACACCGCCTGCCAGCAGGTGGAAAAAATCGCCAGGCTTCGTCTCGAAAGCCTGCTTCCGGAGACACACTGACATGCTTGAGACCTCGACCGTCGTTCTGCCGGATTTCGCCGCCGGCGCCGTCAACCTTGCTTCCGCGCGCCTCGGGGCGACCGGCATCTTCTCGACCGACGAGTTCTTCGCGCCGCTGTCGCGGATGCTGAACGACGATCCGGCGTCATTCGACCCGGATCTCTACGACGACAACGGCAAATACATGGATGGCTGGGAAAGCCGTCGCAAACGCGTGCCGGGGCATGACTATGCCGTCATCCGGCTTGCCATGCCCGGCCGCATCTTCGGCTTCGATGTCGATACGCGCTTCTTCACCGGCAATTATCCGCCACATTGCTCGATCGAGGCGGCTTTCGTCGAGAGCGGCGATCCGACGGATGCGACGGTTTGGACCGAAGTTGTGACCAAGTCTCCGCTGGGTGCCTCGGCGCAGCATTTCTTCAGAAATGCCGATGCGTCGAAGGTCTGGACGCATCTTCGCCTGCACATCTATCCGGATGGCGGTGTCGCGCGTCTGCGTGTCTATGGCGCGGCGCATTTCGACTGGTCGAAGGTTGGCGCCACCCAAGAAATCGATCTCGCCTATATCTTCCATGGCGCAAAGTCGCTGGCCTGGTCGGACGCCCATTACGGCCATCCCGACAAGATCCTGTCGCCGGGGCGCGGCACGAATATGGGCGATGGCTGGGAAACCAAGCGCCGCCGTGGTCCAGGCCACGACTGGGCGATCATCCGGCTCGGCCATCCCGGTGTCATCAACCGGGTGCTGATCGACACGCATTTCTACAAGGGCAACTATCCAGACACCTGCGAGCTGCTTGGCGCCTATCTGCCGGAAGCCGGCGACACCTTCTCGGAAGCGGAGATCGCAGCGTCAGAACAGTGGAAGCCGATCCTGACGCGGCAGAAGATGCAGATGGATGCCGAGCATTTCTACGAGGGCGATCAGGTGCAGAAGATCGGGCCGGTGACGCATGTGCGGATTGCCATGCATCCGGATGGCGGCGTGATGCGCCTGCGCCTCTTCGGCACCAAGGCCAGACTGTAGGGTAGATACGAAAAGAGCGGGCAAAGGCCCGCTCGTCGCATGCTTTTCGCCGTCCGCAATGCGGGCGGCTTTTTATGTGCCTTGATGGCGTTTACTGCTTCGGCGCCCGTTCGGCTTCGCGGATCGCTTCCTCATGATACCAGCTTGCCGAACCGCTTTCATAAATCACGGGTTTCGGCGTCTGGCGCTCACGCATGGCTTTCAGCCGGGCCAGGTCACGCACTGGGAATTCGTAGATCTTCGCCGATTCCCGAACGATGTTCGTTGTCATGCTACTACCTCTCGTTTCACCGAGTGTTGTCTCGATGTTCCATGCTTACCACGTCTGAAACTGAAATGCACATGAAAAGTGCAATTTGCCTATTTTGTGGGCAGTATTGATGCAGAAAAAGTGATGAATTTAAAATCATCACAGCGCTTTCGTGATCTTTGGTGTGCAGACAACACCCGACACGCGCCCCTGGTTCCGCAAGTATGAGCTAAATCTGTTAAAGAAACCCGTTTGATTGCCGGGATTCAGGCTCTTGCCTGCGACAAAGTGGTCGCTTTCCCGTGATCGCGGGCAAACTGGCACGCTTCCTGCTTTTTCTTGTCCGACTCCCGGGCGAACCGGAGAATCACCCCTCTGTTGCGCATGAATGGCGCGAGACTGAAGAGAGAGCACCATGACCAAGTTTAAGCTCGAGTATATCTGGCTCGATGGCTACAAGCCGGTAGCAAACCTGCGTGGCAAGACGCAGATCAAGGAATTCGACAGCTTCCCGACCCTGGAACAGCTGCCGCTCTGGGGCTTTGACGGCTCCTCGACGATGCAGGCCGAAGGCCATTCGTCGGACTGCGTGCTGAAGCCGGTCGCCATCTATCCCGACCCGGCCCGCACCAACGGCGCTCTCGTCATGTGCGAAGTCATGATGCCGGATGGCGTCACGCCGCATCCGTCGAACACCCGTGCGACCATCCTCGATGACGAAGGCGCTTGGTTCGGCTTTGAACAGGAATACTTCTTCTACGAAAACGGCCGTCCGCTCGGTTTCCCGGAGCAGGGCTACCCGGCTCCGCAGGGCCCGTACTACACCGGCGTCGGCTACAAGAACGTTGGTTCGGTTGCCCGCGAAATCGTTGAAGAGCATCTCGACCTCTGCCTCGAAGCCGGCATCAACCACGAAGGCATCAATGCCGAAGTGGCCAAGGGCCAGTGGGAATTCCAGATCTTCGGCAAGGGCTCCAAGAAGGCTGCCGACCAGATCTGGATCGCGCGCTACCTGCTGCTCCGCCTCTGCGAAAAGTATGGCATCGACGTCGAATTCCACTGCAAGCCGCTCGGCGACACCGACTGGAACGGTTCGGGCATGCACTGCAACTTCTCCACCACCTTCATGCGCGAAGTTGGCGGCAAGGAGTACTTCGAAGCGCTCATGGCAGCCTTCGCGAAGAACTGGAAGGAGCACATCGACGTCTACGGTCCGGACAACCACCTGCGTCTGACCGGCAAGCACGAGACGGCTCCGTGGAACAAGTTCTCCTACGGCGTTGCCGACCGTGGCGCCTCGATCCGTGTTCCGCATTCCTTCGTGAACAACGGCTACAAGGGCTACCTCGAAGACCGCCGCCCGAACTCGCAGGGTGACCCCTATGCGATCGCTTCGCGCGTCCTGTCGACGATCGCCGAAGTTTCGACGGCCGACTACGCCAAGTCTGCCGCCTGATTTCAGGCCGAAGGCTCGTGATTGCAGCGCCGGTGGAAACGCCGGCGCTGTTTTCGTTTGTCTTGTGGCTCTTGTCTGGCCTGTCGGATCCAATCCGCTGGCAAGAAGGGGGGCTTGCAAAAGGCATCTGCGCTATATAGTTAGTTAGTCTAACTATATAGGTTGGGTGTTATGGATCTGGAAGAAAGTCTGCGCTGCCTGCAATGGCATATGTGGTTCCGGTGGAGGGAAGAGTCCCGGAAAAGCGGGTCCATGGACCTGACGGCCACGGAACTGGACTACCTCTATCTGGTGATTGCCGCCGAGAAGCCGCTGCGGCTAGCGGATCTGGCAGAGCAGATGCGTGTCACCCGTGCCTCCGCATCCGTCATGGTCCGCAAGCTGCATCTCAGCGGATATCTCAACAAGCTCTCCGACAGTGCCGACGGACGGTCGGTGCTTTTGACGCCGACGGAAAAATGCAGCGCGTTGGTCGCTGAGGAGAAATCGATCTATGCCGAAACAGCGGAGCGCATTTCTCGCGCGCTGACCCCTGATGAACTCGAAGACCTTGACCGGCTGTTGAAGAAGGCACGCGGCACTCTTGAATGTTCCCAGACGTGACAGCGAAACTCCCATGACCCCCAGCTTTTTGACTGAACTGAAGGATATCGCGCGCCTGGCCGTCCCCATCGTGGTCGGGCTCAGCACTGGAGCCGTGATTACGGTGACGGATTCTCTGATGATCGCGCCGCTTGGTCATGTGCCGCTGGCTGCGGTCGGACTTGCGGGTGCGGTTGCGACCGTGATGCTGGCTGCGATCTACGGCTTTCTTTCCGTTATCTCCGTTCGCATCGGCAATGCTTTCGGCGCGCGTCAGGGGCGCCGGGTTGCGGCCGTGCTGCGGGTCGGTCTGACGCTGGGCGCCGTGGCGGGCGTTGGCGCGGCCCTGATCATGAGTGCCTCTCTGCTTCTCATGCCCTATTTCGGGCAACCGGAAGACGTGCTTTCAGAGGTTACGGCCTATTGGCACCTAATCGCGGCCTTTCTCATTCCCTATTCCATCCTCACCGTTTTCAAATCGGCCTTCGAAGCCATTGATCGCCCGTGGATCGGGGTCAGTTTCGGCGCGCTTGCCTGCATCCTGAACATCCCTCTCAATTACTGCCTGATCTATGGGATCGGACCTTTGCCGGCTCTCGGCCTGGTTGGTGCCGGCATTGCGTCGCTGGTTGCCGAAAGCATCGCCTTGCTCGTGGCCTTCGCCTATTGGCGCTGGTCTCTGTCGACCCTGCGGTTACGGGCGAGAGGCGATCGGTCGGCCGTGCAAGCCGGAAAACTCGTGCGGGAGGGCGCGCCGCTCGGCGTGATGTATGTGGCCGAGACGGCTGCCATGGCCGTGGCGACCATGTTGATCGGTCTGTTCGGATCGATTGCGCTGGCCGCCAATCAGGTGGCGCTGTCGGTCGGAACGCTGCTTTATATGGTGCCGCTCGGCGTCGCTGGAGCAGTGGCAATCCGCGTCGCCCAGGCCGCTGGAGCGAGCCGCCTCGATCGGGTTCGCAGGGTGACGTTTGCCGCACTCGGGATGGCGACGGTCTGGTTGGTGGGCGCGGCGCTGCTGCTTGGCCTCTACGGTGCCGAAATCGCGGCGCTGATTTCGTCTGACCCCGCCGTCATCGAACTGGCTGCGGCGTTGTTCTTCGTCTTCGCGCTCAGTCAGGTGGTGGACGGGCTTCAATCGACCCTTGTGGGAGCTTTGCGCGGCCTCTCCGATACGGCAACTCCTTCGGTGATCTCGATCCTCGCTTATTGGCCGGTCGCCATCCCGCTCGGCTGGGCACTCGCATTCCCGCTGGGTTGGGGCCCGCAAGGCGTCTGGCTCGGCTTCGTCTCGGCTCTGGCGCTTGCCGCGATCGCTCTGATCTGGAGATTCAACAGTCTAACGCGCTTGCACGGTTGACGCAGAGACGGCAAGCCCTGACCCGTGCGCTGGTTAGGGCGGACGCTGATTATCCCCGAAGCCGCCATGCGGCCGAGTGCTCGCGCCAAGGGGGATTCCGCTTGCGCATCGACCTCCCCATTCGTCCGCTGACGGCCGAAACATTTTCGCCTTTCGGCGAGGCGATAGAGGCCGATCCCTCGACCATGCGGCTGATCTGTAGCGGACGACGGAACGCATTCCAGTGCTGCTTTCGTATTGGTGGTGTGAGCCTCACTCTTTCTCGCGTCTCGCGTTTGCTCTATCATGGCGGTCAAGGAGATCGGCCATGCGTCCGTCAGAGGTGCTGGAGAAAAACAGGCAGGTGATCCGCGAGGTGACGGCACGTCACAAGGCGACGAACCCGCGTGTCTTCGGATCGGTGGCGCGCGGCGAGGACGGGCCGGACAGCGATCTCGACATTCTCGTGGACAGCTTGCCGGGAATGACGCTTTTCGATCTGGGTGGACTGCAGGCCGAAATGGACGATCTATTGCCCTGCCGTGTCGACGTTGTAACCGCGGGTGGTCTCAAGGTGCGTATGCGTGACCGGATCCTGGCCGAGGCGATCGCCATATGACCCCCGAAGAGCGGCTGCTCGACAACCTCATAGATATGGAGGAAGCAGCCACCGAAGCCATCGGGTTCCTCGACGGGGTCAGTTTCGAAGCGTTCGAGAACGATCTCCTGCGCCAACGCGCGGTTGCCATGACCTTCGTCCTGATCGCGGCGGCAGCCGCCCGTATCCAAGCGCGGTTCCCGGGCATCGCGTCGGAGCAACCAGAGATCGCCTGGACCCAAATGCGGGGGCTGCGCAATCTTGTGGTCCACCAATATGACCGGCTGGATTGGCGGCAGGTATGGGATACGGTGCAGCGTGATCTTCCGAAGCTGGTTCGGCAGATCGACCAGCTTCGCCATCCGCATGTCCAGGGAGAATGACCCCTTTGCCCATCGAGCTCACCATCCGTCCGTTGACGGCCGAAACATTTGCGCCCTTTGGCGAAGTGATCGAGGCCGATCCATCAACCATGCGGCTTATCAATGGCGGCACGACGGAACGGTTTAACGCGCTGTTTTCGCCCGAGGTGACGGGCGCGGGAGCGCGGGTGATCGTCAACATCTTTCGCGGCCAGCCGCGCGCCTTCCCTTATGAGATCGGCATGATGGAGCGCCATCCCTTCGGCAGCCAGAGCTTTTCGCCGCTTTCCGGTCGGCCCTTCCTGGTCGCGGTTTCCCCCGATGAGGCTGGCCGGCCGGGGCAGCCGCAGGTGTTTCTCGCCGGTCCGCATCAGGGTGTGAACTATCGGCGCAATACCTGGCATCATCCGTTGATGGCGATCGGCGAGGTGAGCGATTTCCTGGTTGTCGATCGCGACGGACCCGGCAACAATCTCGAAGAGTTTTTCTTCGATACCCCCTTCGTGATTCGGGAGCCCCAGATATGACCGGCCTCACCACCCATGTGCTCGACACCGCGCTCGGCAAACCCGCCCAGGGGCTGCGCATTCAGCTGATGCGGATGAATGGCGAGGAGGCGGAGCTGATCAAGACCGTCTTCACCAATGACGACGGTCGTGTCGATGGCGGGCCGATGTTGATCGGCGATGAATTCCAGGTCGGGCAATATGAGCTGCTTTTCCATGCCGGGGATTATCTGAAGGCCAAGGGTTTTGCGCTCACCGAGCCGCCCTTTCTCGATGTCATCCCGATCCGCTTCGGCATTTCCGACACGACGGCGCATTATCATGTGCCGCTGCTGCTCTCGCCGTATGGATACTCGACCTATCGGGGCAGCTGATGCGGTTTGCAGCCATCGCCGATATTCATGGCAATGCCGCGGCCCTTGAGGCGGTGCTTGCCGATATCGCGGCTGAGGGCATTGAAACAGGTGATATCGTCAATCTCGGTGATTGCCTGTCCGGCCCGCTCGAGGCCGGGCGGACGGCCGATATCCTCGTGCCGCTGCAGCTGGTCACCGTGCGCGGCAATCACGACCGCTACCTGATCGAACATGCCGCCGGCGACATGCATCAGTGGGAGGCGGATGCCTTCAGCCAGCTGACAGCCCGGCACCTCGACTGGCTGCGCGCGCTGCCCTTCGATGCTGTCTTCCGCGATGTCGCCTATCTCTGCCATGCGCGGCCGCAGGATGACGGCACCTACTGGCTCGATCAGGTGACGCCGGAGGGGCGTGTCGTGCTGCGCGACCAATCGGAGATCGAGGCCTGGGCTGCGGGCATCGCCCAGCCGCTGATCCTCTGCGGCCATACCCATCTGCCGCGGGCCGTCCGCCTCTCCGACGGCAGGCTGATCGTCAATCCCGGCAGCGTCGGCTGCCCGGCCTATGACGATGATACGCCCGTCTATCACAAGGTCGAAGCGGGCAGTCCGCTTGCCTCCTATGCGATCCTGGAGACGACGGATGCCGGCTGGTCGGTCAGCTTCCGGCTCGTGCCCTATGATCACATGGCGCAGTCGCGGCTTGCCGAACGCAATGGCCGCCCAAGCTGGACGGCCGGGCTTGCGACCGGCCGTTTGGGGTAGTCGTCGCTCAAAGGCGGCGCACACCCAGCACCCTTGCGGGATCATAGGCCTTGATCGACACGGCTTCGCCCTGGTTGCCGCCGAGCAGCAGCCACTGGTCGCCGTCATAGCCGACGAAGAAGCCGACATGGCCCATCCAGCTGTCCCGAGACTGCCGCCACAGGACGACAACGTCACCGCGTCGCGGCGCTCCCTGAACGGGCCTGCCCCAGGTGAGCCAGGACCGGGCATTGGCGCGGCCGGAGCCCTTCTGTCCCAGCTCGGAAAAGCAGAAATTGACGAAATAGGAGCACCACGCCACTTCATCGTCGTCATGCCCGATCGCGGCGCCGTCCAGCCGCCGGTAGTAGAGCGCTATGCGCGGGTTCGTGCCGGGGCCATCCAGATTGGCCACCTGCATTTCGTATTCCCGATAGGCGATGTCGATTGCCTGTTTGCCAATGACGGGCAGATCGGCGGCGTCACCCGTGACGGCCACCAGATAATCCAGCGATACATAGCCATCGGGACGACCGTCACCTTCCAGATCTACCTGGATCCAGTTTCCGCTGCGCTGCAGCCCGTAAAGTCGGGTTCCAGCTGCCAGTGTGCGGATAATCGGATAGTCGAGGGATGGGCCGCCCCGCAGGTTGAGGCTGGTGCGGGCGTCGACCTCATAGAGGCTGCGCGCCGCCCCGGTATCGAGGCTCTGGCTGAGCGGAATGACGCGTGTTGCGTCCAGCGTGAACTGACCAAAATCGGGACGCCCCGGAGGCGTGATATTGGTGTCGCAATCAAGCCCGTCGATCTTCACGCCGATTGCGTCCTGGTAGAGGTTCCACTCGCTGCCCTTCAGATAATCATGGCTGCCCGACCAGCCGAGCGGGCGGGCGAGCCACACCTGATCCACGAGATCTTTCGATTTCAGATGGCCTGCGACACGGCCCGAGCCGTAGATACCGACCCTGTATCCTCTTGACCGCAGACTGCCTCCCATCTGCTTGAAATAGTTTGAGATGACGGCGAGATCGGCTGCGGCGACAAAATCATGATCCACGGCGACGTAGATCGTGCTGTCTGGAGGTTGGCCGACATCGCCGGCGCATTTCAGCGCCGCCTCGGCGTCCTTTTCCGACCAGTCACCGGTGAAATCCGTGATCAGGCGATGGTTCTGCTGGAACACAACCGCAATCGACATGCCGGCCTCGACGATCGCCTCGGCTTCGGGCCTTGTCAGACGTTTGTCGGGAAAGGTCTGGCTGTTCTGTCGGTTGTAGTAGCGGATGATGCAGCGAATGCCGAGCGCAGCCAGCCGGTGCGCCCGGGCTTTGACGCTGTAGGGCGTGTCAATAATGGTCCTTGTCATAATCAGGTCCCCCGCGAAATCATTTCGCGGGAAAAGAGTACTCTCCGCACGGTGCAAGTCTACCGAGTGCTCCGCCCGATGTTGCCTATCCGCAATTGCATCGGGTTGCAGCTGCCACAGGATGGTTCAGAACGGGCTTTCGGCAATGATCGTCTTGTCGATATCGGCGAGCTGGCGTTTGCCGCAGAGCGCCATGGTCACGTCCATCTCCTTGGCGATGATCTCCAGCGCCTTGGTCACGCCTTGCTTGCCCATGGCGCCGAGGCCATAGAGGAAGGGGCGGCCGATATAGGTGCCCCTGGCACCCAGTGCCACGGCTTTCAGCACGTCCTGGCCGGAGCGGATGCCGCCGTCCATATGGATCTCGATTTTGTGGCCAACGGCATCGACGATCTTCGGCAGCATGGATATCGAGGAATGGGCGCCGTCCAGCTGGCGTCCGCCGTGGTTGGAGACGACGATGGCATCAGCCCCGGTTTTTGCCGCCATCCGGGCGTCTTCGACGTCGAGGATGCCCTTGATGATCAGCTTGCCACCCCATTGCTTCTTGATCCACTCGACATCCTTCCAGGAGAGCTTCGGATCGAACTGCTCTGCCGTCCAGGAATGCAGCGAGGACAGGTCGGTGACGTTCTTGGCGTGACCGTGGATGTTGCGGAAGGTGCGGCGGTTGGTCTGCAGCATGTTCCAGCACCAGCGCGGACGGATTGCCATCTGGTAGAGATGCTTGGGCGTCAGCTTCGGCGGGGCGGCGAGGCTGTTGCGGATATCCTTGTGGCGCTGGCCGAGCAGCTGCAGATCGGCGGTCAGCACCAGGGCCGAGCATTTGGCGGCCTTGGCGCGCTCGATCAGGTTCACGACGAAATCGCGGTCGCGCATGACATAGAGCTGGAACCAGAAGGGGCGGGTGGTGACGGAGGCGACATCCTCGATCGAGCAGATGCTCATGGTCGAGAGCGTGAAGGGCACGCCGAATTCTTCGGCAGCCTTCGCCGCCAGCATCTCGCCATCGGCATGCTGCATGCCGGTGAGGCCGGTCGGCGCGAGCGCCACCGGCATCTTCACCTTTTCGCCGACCATGGTGGTTTCAAGCGTGCGGCCGCTCATGTCGACCAGCACGCGCTGGCGCAGCTTGATCCTGGCAAAGTCGCTCTCGTTCGCCCGGTAGGTGCTCTCGGTATAGGAGCCGCTATCGGCATAGTCGAAGAAGAGCTTTGGCACGCGTTTGCGCGCGAGGGTCTTCAGGTCGGAGATTTCGAGAATGGGGGCCATGAGTTCATGCCTTTCAGAATTGACGACAGTCGGCCATCAGAAGTGCTCGCCGGATTTGAAGGGGCCGACACGCATGCCGGCTGCGATGAGATAGGCGGTCGACCAGCCGATCAGCAGGAAGCCGTTGACACCTTCAAGCGCGGCAAACATGCGCCATTCGGGATGGGGGACGACGTCCCCATAACCGACGGTCGAGAAGGTGATGGTCGAAAAATAGAGGGCGGTCTCGAAATCATCGACCACGCCGATCAGGCTATAGGCGGCGGCCCAGAGCCAGACCTCCGCCGTCAAAACGGCAAAGACGCCGATGACGACGGTGTTCATGGCGAGCAGTCGGCTGCGATGGCCATGCAGGCGGATGCGGTCGGTGACAAAGCTCATGGCATGCGTCACGCCCATCAGGCCGAAGGTGTGGATGACGACCGTCAGCGAGATCATCAGCGTGCCGAGCGCGAGGTTGGTGATCAGCATGGTGAGCCTCTAGTCGTCACGGACGCAATTCCTTGCGCAGCATGAATTTCAGCCCCGACCAGATCTCGTCAACGGCGCAGACCTTCACGTCGACCAGGCCCGTCGGTAGGAAGATCGCTCGTAGCACATCTTCGGTGATTGTGGTCGCGACTTTCGAGGCCTTTTTCGGCCAGGAAATCCAGAGCATGCCGGTGGGTTTGAGCATGGCCTTGAGGCGGAGTGCATGCTCCTCAAGCGCGGCGCGCGAGGTCTCGAAAACATGGGCGTAGTCGAGGCCTGACGCATTTGCTGACGCCAGATCTGTTGCCTGGAGGGCGCCGGGGACCTCTTCGGCGAGGTGGGAGAGGTTGTCGGGCAGGGCGATGAAGAGGGCGGCCATTTCCGGCTTCAATCCGAGCTTTTTCGGAAGAGGGGTGCCGGAATAGCCGCTTTCGCTCATCTTGACCTCACATCACCGCTCCAGGCTTCGATGCCTTGCCTGCCACATAGGTTTCGACGACCGACCGATCGTCGCCCAGCGTCTGCAGCAGGAAGAGCTCTTCCGAAAGCGAGGTGACCGTTTCCATGCGAAGCCGCATGGCCGGGGTGGCGGCCGCATTGAGCACCACGATATCGGCATCCGTGCCTTCGTCCAGCGTGCCGATGCGGTCTGCCAAGTCGAGCGCCACGGCATTGCCAAGCGTCATATGGTAGAAGCTTTCGAGCGGGTTCATGCGTTCACCCAGCAGCTGCTGGATCTTGTAGGCCTCGTCCATGGTCTTGAACATGGAATAGCTGGAGCCGCCGCCGATATCGGTGGCGACCGCGACGGTCACGGGCTTTTCGCGGCGCTTGATCGCCTTCAGCGGAAAGAGGCCGGAGCCGAGGAAGAGGTTCGAGGTCGGGCAGTGGACGGCGACCGCACCGCTTGTCGCCATGGCATCCGCCTCGCGATCCGACAGATGGATGGCGTGGCCGAAGAGCGCTTTTTTCCTGAGCAGGCCGTAGCGGGCATAAATGTCCGTATAGTCCTCGGCGTCCGGATAGAGCTCGCAGGTGTAGCGGATCTCGTCGTGGTTCTCGGACAGATGCGTCTGGATATGTAGGTCCGGGAATTCTTCCGCGAGCTTCTGCGTCATCGCCATCTGTTCAGGCGTCGAGGTGATGGCAAAGCGCGGGGTGATGGCGACGTGGTTGCGGCCCCTGCCATGCCATTGCTCAATGACAGCGCGGGTCTCGTCGTAGCCGAGCTGCGGGGTATCGAGCAGTCCCTGCGGCGCATTGCGGTCCATCATCACCTTGCCGCCGATCATTAGTGTGCCACGACGCATGCTTTCGGCAAAGAAGGCATCGGCAGAGGCCTTGTGCACGGAGCAATAGGCAACCGCCGTGGTCGTGCCCTGGCGCAGGAATTCGTCGAAAAACTGCGTCGCGATGCGCTCGGCATGGGCGCTTTCGACGAAGCGGCATTCCTCAGGGAAGGTATAGGTGTTGAGCCATTCCAGGAGATTTGCGGCATAGGAAGCGATCACCTGCATCTGCGGGAAATGCACGTGGCAGTCGATCAGGCCGGGCAGGATCAAATGCGGGCGGTGGTCGATCTCGGCTGTATCAGCACCGGCCTTGGGCTTCACCTCCGCGTAAGCGCCGACAGCGGCGATCTTGCCATCGCGGACCAGCAGCGCGCCGTCCTCTTCATAGAGATAGCTCTCCCGGTCGCCGGCATGCTCGGGTGAGCGTCGAAAGGAGAGGAGGCGGCCGCGGATCAGGGTCTCTGTCATTCTGTCTTGCCTTGAACCGTCGTCTCATACCAGGCAACGAGCAGCTTGCGCTCTTCGGGCGAGAGATCGGTGATGTTTCCGGGCGGCATGGCATGGCTGCGGCCGGCCTGGAGATAGATTTCACGGGCATGGGCGGCGATCTCGCCGTCCGTTTCCAGCTTCACGTTCTTCGGTGCCCGCGCAATGCCTTCCCAGACGGGCTCGGCGGCGTGGCACATCGAACAGCGGCCCTGTACGACATCGCGCACCGCTTCGAAATGGCCGTTCTGCACAAAGGTCTGTTCACGCGGCGAAAGGCTCACCTGTTCTTCCTCGCCGGTCAGAACCTTCGGCACGGTCGAGAGCCACATGATGACGATAAAGAGCAGCACCGTGACCAGCCAGGTCCAGGTTGGCTTGCCCTTGCGGGCATGGGTGGTGTTGAACCAGTGGCGGATGGTGACGCCCATCAGGAAGACGAGGGCTGCGATGATCCAGTTGAACTCCGTGGCAAAGGCCAGCGGATAGTGGTTCGACAGCATGAAGAAGATGACGGGCAGCGTCAGGTAGTTGTTGTGCAGCGAGCGCTGCTTGGCGATCACGCCGTATTTCGGATCGGGCGTGCGGCCGGCGATCAGGTCGGCAACGACGATCTTCTGGTTCGGGATGATGATGAAGAAGACATTGGCCGACATGATGGTCGCGGTAAACGCACCCAGATGCAGGAAGGCGGCGCGGCCGGAGAAGATCTGCGTGTAGCCCCAGGCCATGGCGATCAGCACGACATAGAGAAAGGCCATCAGGCCCCAGGTGTTGCGGCCCAGCGGCGACTTGCACAGGAGATCATAGAGGATCCAGCCGACGGCCAGCGACGCCAGCGACAGGCCGATCGCCTGCCATGGCTCGATGTCCAGAACGGTGCGATCGATCAGGAAAAGATCGGCGCCGCCATAATAGACCACGCAGAGCAGGGCGAAGCCGGAGAGCCAGGTGGCATAGCTTTCCCATTTGAACCAGGTCAGATGCTCGGGCATCGAGGCGGGGGCCACCAGATACTTCTGGATATGATAGAAACCGCCGCCATGCACCTGCCACTCCTCGCCATAGGCACCGGCAGGCAGGCCGGGGCGCTTCACCAGGCCAAGATCCAGCGCGATGAAATAGAAGGACGAGCCGATCCAGGCGATCGCGGTCACCACATGCAGCCAGCGGACGGCGAAGTTCAGCCATTCCCAGGCGATTGCGTATTCATACATTCGGAGTTCCCCTTATCGTCCTCCCGGTCTGTCAGTGTGGAAAATATTGCGCTGCAAGGGAAGCCCTTCCGGCCGTGCGGAGGGCCATGACGCTCGATTTATGCAGAGATTCTTTTCATCGGGAGAAGCCCGTGAAATCAGGGCGCTTTTTCGGCTTCGAGCGCAGCGCTGATCCAGGCGTGAAAAGCCCTGATCTTGCGCGCGTTGCGCCGCCCCTGGGCATAGACTAGCTGGATCGGCTTCGGCGCGGGCATTGTCATGGGAAAGGGTTGGATCAGTCTGCCAAATGCCAGTTCCTCGCGGAAAAAGAAGGGGCTCAGAATGGCAACGCCATGGCCGGCCATGGCGGCATTGGCCTCAAGATCCTGGGCCTCGAATCCATGCACGTGACTGCCGACGAATTGCGGGTTGTCGATGCCGGCGGCGGCAAACCATAACGTCCACCAGGGATCGTTCGGGCAGATGACCGGAAGCTTCAAGAGGTCCTTCGGTTCCTTCACGCCGCCGATACTCTCGGCCAGCCTGGGGCTGAGCAAAGGAGTGAAATCGAGATGCGCCAGCGGATGGGCGATCATTCCGGGCCAGGGACCGTCTTCCCAGGGAATGGCAACATCGAATGTCTTGTCCAGCATCTGGTCCGGCCGATTGCTGCGCAGAAGGCGCACTGCGATATCCGGATGCTCCAAATGAAACTCGCCAAGTTTGCGGGCCAGCCATTGCGTGGCGAATGTCGGGATCGACAGGATGTCCAGCGTCTCCACGGCCGTCTGCCTCGCCTGCTGTACGGCGTCGACCAGGAGGCCGAAGCCTTCCGCCACCTTCGGATGCAGCCGCTGCCCGGTCTCCGTCAGCCCGATCTGGCGCGGCCGGCGCCAGAACAGCGGCTCGCCGATATGCTCCTCAAGCAGCCTGATCTGATAGCTCACGGCCGTCTGGGTCATGCCGAGCTCTTCGCCGGCGCGGGTGAAACTCATCAGCCGCCCGACGGCCTCGAAGACACGGAGGGCATTCAGCGGCAGTTGGCGCGACAGTTTCATGGATCAGTTCTCTTTATCCATGTGAAGCGTAATTGAATTGGATCGCGCCGGCAACCTCAGGCATGATCGCAGCATCGAACAAGAACGAAATCACGTGGCGTGGAGGCTCAGATGGTATCCGCGATCGGACGACTTATGCCCAATTTTGAGGGCATTCTGCAGCGATTGTACAAGGCCTTACCACCGGGGCAAGGTGCCCGCCGCCTTGATGTCCACGACCTTCCGGACGACCTTCGCCGGGATGTCGGGCTGGAGATGGTGCAGGATGTTTGGCATGCGAGGGAGCGGTCCGAGCGACGGCTTCTCGACCGAAGCCGTGGCGGTCCGCTCTAGAAAAGTCGAATGATTATCAATGTTTCGTAGAGTCCATTGCGAGGTCGATTCAGGTCTCTAAGGCAGCAATTCAATCGGGCCATGTCCCGGCTTGCCAGTCGCGCGCCGTGTGAATGACGCGCAGGACCACGAGGGTTTCAGCGGCCTTCTGCATCCTGATCGTATATGCCATGACATAGGGAAGCCCCGTGACGGATTTCTCCTATGTGCCCAATACCCGACCCGGTCGGCCGGATGGAGTTTGAGCCAGTCGCTCCGCACAGAGACGGAGCTTCTTCGCAATTTGCCGGGCGGCTTTCGGATTGTCTTTCGAGATAAAGGCAATTTGGGATTTCAAGTCATCCAGGGCTTGCCGTGACCACTGGATGCGAAGGCTCACAGGCGGGCTGCCTCTGCAGCCTAGATCACGGCGCCGAGTTCGGACATGGCGTCCTCATGATCGACGAGATCACCCATTTCGAGATCGATCAGTCCCTGCCGTATTGCTTCAATTGTCCTGAATTCGCGTTCCACATAGAGGGTGAGCGCCGTGTTGGCGACTTCGCCACGACTGCGTTGCGTCGCTTCGGCAAGCTTCGAAAGCTTGGCTTCGATGTCCTGGTTCAGTTCGATCGTCAGACTGGATCGTGCGGCCATGATGTCCTCACCCGTGCCGTCACAGCATAGCCGTTTTTCTCTTCGGTGGCCACTCAGTTTGCTTTGAGCAGCACCCCCAGCAACTCGGCCGCCACCATGGCGGCAATCACCGCCGGGCGCTTATCCTTCACCGCTCCACCGCCAATCGGCAGCGTCAGCCGCTCCATTGAGGCGCGGCCCAGGCCTTCGCGGTCGAGGAAGGAGGCGAAGGTGGCGCGCTTGGTCTTCGAGCCGATCATGCCGACATAGGCGAGGTCGGTGCGGGAGAGCGCTTCCTTTCCGATCAAGAAATCCAATGCATGATCATGGGTCAGGATGACGACGGCGGCGCCGGGTTCAAGCTTTGCCACCTCCGCCTCCGGCATGGCGACCCGCCGGAAGGTGATGCCCTGGGGCACCTCGCCGTCGATTGCGGGACGCGAGTCGATCAGCGTGACATTCAGCGGCAGAGGTGCGAGCGCCTGGGCGAGCGCCAGTCCGACATGGCCGGCGCCGAAGACCATGACTTCAGGAAAGGCAGCGCGTTCGGCGGCCAGTCGCTGCAGGAGGGAGGTCCTGGTCGTGTCATCGAGCCGCGTGAACTGCAACAGGGTGCGCCCGCCGCAGCACTGGCCGATCTCGGGCCCCAGCGGCACATCGAGCGTTGGCTCCAGCACTTCCCCCGACATCAGTTTGCGCGCATGGCCGATCGCCATGAATTCCAGATGCCCGCCGCCGATCGTGCCCCAGAGGGTGGCTGCCGATACCAGCATCATCGTGCCGGTGTCACGCGGGGTCGAGCCCCTGGTCTCTGCGACTTCAACGAGGACGGCATCGGGGTGGGTTTTGAGGAAGGCGGGGAGGTTGGTCATCCTTGAGCGTGCTCCGCCTCGTTTAGAGGTGGGTTACCCCCCTCTGCCCTGCCGGGCATCTCCCCCTCAAGGGGGGAGAACGGATGCGGCAGACGTCTCGGCCTCCTCAGACTTCCCTGCGGATGGCTGTCGTCGAGTATGCACGGACGCCAACGAATGCGTTCAACGGGCAGGGCGCTTGCTGGCAATCTCCCCCCTTGAGGGGGAGATGTCACGGAGTGACAGAGGGGGGTAAATGCGAATGCACTACTCAAACCGTCGCACTCCGATCACCCGCAGGATGTGAATGCAAACATCATCCAGTTTGTTCAGTACATCCTCGTTGGTGAAACGCAGGACGGTCCATCCCAAATTGGCGAGCGTCAGATCCCGGACTTTATCGCGCTCGATACTTTGATCGAATGTGTGGCTCGGGCCATCGATTTCGACCACCAGCTTGTGCTCGGGGCAGGCGAAGTCGACGATGTATCCCGCGATTGGAACTTGCCGTCGAAAGCCCAATCCCATCAAGCGATGGGCTCTCACCGTATTCCAGAAGCGCAGTTCAGCCGCAGTCAGCGCTCTACGCATCCGCCGCGCGCTTCTCCGATGACCTTCCGGGACGGGGTGGTGCGTCATGGCTCCATCCATCACGCCCGCTTCAACCTCTCAACCGCCATCAACACCCGTTCCGGGGTCGCAGGCGCATCAAGCCTTGGGCAAACGCGATAATCCGCGACCGAGGCCACCGCCATCGACAGCGCTTCGAGAATCGAGATCGCCAGCATGAAGGGCGGCTCGCCAACGGCCTTGGAGCGACCGATGGTGGGTTCGGTGTTTTCAGACCAGGGGACAAGCCGCGTGTTGAAGATCTTCGGGCGATCGGAAGCGAGCGGGATCTTGTAGGTGGAGGGCGCGTGGGTGCGAAGCCGTCCCTTGCCGTCCCACCAGAGTTCTTCCGTCGTCAGCCAGCCCATGCCCTGGACGAAGCCGCCTTCGATCTGGCCGATGTCGATGGCCGGGTTCAGCGACTTGCCGACATCGTGGAGAATATCGGTGCGGTCCATCAGATATTCGCCCGTCAGCGTGTCGATCGAGACTTCCGAGCAGGCGGCGCCATAGGCGTAGTAGTAGAAGGGCGTGCCCCGGCCCGCAGCGCGGTCCCAGTGGATCTTCGGGGTCTTGTAGAAGCCTGCAGCCGAGAGCTGGACACGGCCGAAATAGGCCTGTTTGACGAAGTCGCCGAAGGAGAAGATCTGGTCCCCGACGCGCACCCGGTTCGGCAGGAATTCGACTTCCGAGACGGGAACGCCGTATTTCTCGGCAGCAAAGGCGATCAGCCTCTCCTTGATCTGGCGGGCGGCATCCCATGCCGCCATGCCGTTCAGGTCCGAGCCGGAGGAGGCGGCGGTCGCCGAGGTGTTCGGCACCTTGCCGGTCGTCGTCGCCGTGATCTTCACCGTGTCGACATCGACCTGGAAGCAGTCGGCAACGACCTGGGCGACCTTGGTGTAGAGGCCCTGGCCCATCTCCGTGCCGCCATGGTTCAGATGGATCGAGCCATCCTGATAGATATGGACGAGTGCGCCCGCCTGGTTGAAGGCGGTCATGGTGAAGGAGATGCCGAATTTCACCGGGGTGAGGGCGATGCCCTTTTTGATGACCGGGCTCGACTTGTTGAAGTCGATGATCGCCTGGCGGCGCGCCTGGTAGTCGCAGGAGGTTTCCAGTTCCTCGACAACCTTCAGGATGATGTTGTCCTCCACCTGCTGGTGGTAGGGGGTCACGTCGCGCCCCGAACCCTTTTCGCCGTAGAAATTGGCCTTTCGGACCTCAAGCGGATCCTTGCCCAGCGCATAGGCAATCTCTTCGATCACACGTTCGCCACCCAACATGCCCTGCGGCCCGCCAAAGCCGCGATAGGCGGTGTTGGAGACGGTGTGGGTCTTCAGGGGCTGCGAGGTCAGCTTCACATGCGGGTAGAAATAGCTCGAATCGGCATGGAAGAGGGCGCGGTCTGTGACCGGGCCTGACAGGTCGGAGGAGTAGCCGCAGCGGGCGGCGAAATTGGCCTCGATGGCGTGGATCTTTCCGTCATCATCGAAGGCGACGTCGAAATCCATCTTGAAGTCGTGGCGCTTGCCGGTGACGCCCATGTCCTCGTCGCGGTCGGGGCGGAACTTTACGGCGCGCTTCAGCTTCTTGGCGGCGAGGGCGGCGAGCGCCGCGAACTGGTTGCCCTGCGTTTCCTTGCCGCCAAAGCCGCCGCCCATGCGGCGCGTGTTGACGGTCACGGCGTTGGAGGGGATGTCGAGCACATGGCCGACAATGTGCTGGATCTCGGAAGGATGCTGGGTGGAGGACCAGACGGTGACGTCGTCGTCCTCGCCGGGAATGGCGAGCGCGATATGGCTTTCGAGATAAAAATGCTCCTGGCCGCCGATGCGCATCGAGCTTTTGATGCGATGCTTTGCCTTGTCGAGCTCGGTCTCCGGCGTGCCCCGCTTCAGCGTCATGCCCGGCGTGACCAGCGGCGCGCCGTTTTCCAGGGCGCCGTCGACGTCGGTCCAGAAGGGCAGGTCACGATACTCGACCTTGGCAAGCCGCGCCGCCTTGCGGGCCGCATCGCGGGTCTCGGCGATGACGGCGAAGATGGTCTGGCCGTGGAATTCGACCCTGTCGGTCGCAATCAGCGGCTCGTCGTGGCGGCCGCCGGAGGAGACGTCGTTGACGCCGGTGATGTCGGCGGCGGTCAGGACATCGACCACGCCGGGATAGGTCTTCACCGCCGAAAGATCGATCGACAGGATCTCCGCATGGGCGCGGTCCGCCATGCCGAGCGCGCCATGCAGGAGGCCTGCGGGTTCGGGAATATCGTCGATATATTCGGCACTTCCGGCGACATGTTTGTGCGCTGAATCATGCCGCAGTGACTGGTGCATCGGCCCCTTGATGTATTTCGTCGTCTCGTAGGTCGCCTTATCCATGAAGGCCTCCATGTGTTTCGTGCTGCCCCTCATCCGGCCTGCCGGCCACCTTCTCCCCGCAGGCAGGGAGAAGGAGAGACGCGGACGCCGTCGGGTGGCTTTCCCCTCTCCCCGCTTGCGGGGAGAGGGTCAGGGTGAGGTGCCTTGAGACCGCAAGATCACCCCCCTCTGTCCTGCCGGACATCTCCCCCTCAAGGGGGGAGATCGACGCGCGGCAGCCGTTCTGCCCTTCCATCAAGCTGTTGGCTGCGGCAAGTGCGACCCTTGATCTGGGCGAGCGTAATCGTCTTGCTGATCTCCCCCCTTGAGGGGGAGATGTCCGGCAGGACAGAGGGGGGTAAAACACGGCATGACCTTTAAACATGCTCCTCATCACGCCTCCTCCACCGCAAAGCGCTGCAGTTCCTGCGGGGTGCCGGACACTTCCAGGAAGAACCGCGTCAGCAGGTTCTTCGCTGTCAGCTGGCGATATTCCGCCGTAGCGCGCCAGTCGGTGAGCGGCTTGTAGTCGAGATCGAAGGCGTCGCGGGCGGCTTCCACCGTGCCTGACGTGAAGGGCTTGCCGTAAAGCGCTGCCTCGACGGCGCGGGCGCGTTTCGGGGTGGCCGCCATGCCGCCGAAGGCGATGCGGATGTGGGTGACGATACCGGCCGCATCGGTTTCGAGGTGGAAGGCGCCGCAGAGCGCAGAGATATCCTCGTCGCGGCGCTTGGAGATCTTGTAGACGGCGACGTGGCTGCCACTCTTGGGGCGGGGCACGAAAAGGCTTTCGACGAATTCGCCTGGCTGGCGGTCCTGCTTGCCGTAGTCGATGAAGAAGTCTTCGAGCGGCATGGTGCGGGTGCCCGAGGCGGAGCGCAGGGTGACGGTGGCGGAGAGCGCGATCAGGGCCGGGGGTGAGTCGCCGATCGGCGAGCCGTTGGCGACATTGCCGCCGATCGTGCCCATGTTGCGCACCTGCTGGCCGCCGATGCGCTGAATCAGGCGACCGAAGGCGGGAATCTCGCGACGGAGCGCTTCGAAGGCATTGGTGTAGCTGACACCGGCGCCGAGCATGATGCCGTCAGGCGTCACCGAGATCTGTTGCAGGTCTTGCAGATGGTTGATGAAGACGACCGGGTCGAGCACGCGCATCTGCTTGGTGACCCAGAGGCCGACATCGGTCGCGCCGGCAACCACGGTTGCCTTGGGATCGGCGGCCAAGGTTTCGGCCAGTCCCTCGACGCTGCCGGGGACGACGAGGCGGCGGCCATCGGGGCCCGTGATGGCGATGGTTTCGCGGGTCGAGATTTCTTCCAGCCGCGCGATGATGTTGGCGCGCTCGCGTTCCAGCGGGTCGAAGAGGGCCGACGGCCTGACATGGCCGACCTGTTCGGCGGCTTTGACGATCGGCTCGTAACCCGTGCAGCGACAGAGATTACCTTGCAGTGCGCGTTCGATCTCGGCACGGCCGGGGTTTTCCGAGGTCAGCCAAAGCCCGTAGAGCGACATCACGAAGCCCGGTGTGCAGAAGCCGCATTGCGAGCCATGACAGTCGACCATGGCCTGCTGCACGGGATGCAGCGTGCCGTCCCTCGCGGCCAGGTGCTCGACGGTCACCACATGGGTGGCGTTCAGCGAGCCGACGAATCGGATGCAGGCATTGACCGTTTCATAACTCAGCCGACCGCCGACGAGCCGCCCGACCAGCACCGTGCAGGCGCCGCAATCGCCTTCCGCGCAACCTTCCTTGGAGCCCGTCAGCCGGCGCTTGAGGCGCAGGAAATCGAGCAGCGTCTCGGTCGGATCGAGGCTGGAAAGGGCGATGTCTTCGCCGTTCAGGATGAAACGAATGCTGGTCATGAACTGCCTTTTTCTGCGGGGCGCGTTACTGCGCGGTCCAGCCGCCATCGATCGAAATGGAGGTGCCGGTGATCTGCTTGGCCGCGTCGCTGGCGAGGAAGATGGCGGTTGCCGCGACCTCGTCGATGGCGACGAATTCCTTCGTCGCCTGCAGGCGCAGCATCACGTCCGTCTTCACCTGTTCCTCGGAAATGCCGCGGGCCTTGGCCGTGTCAGGGATCTGCTTTTCAACGAGCGGTGTCAGCACATAGCCGGGGCAGATGGCGTTGATGGTAATGCCAAATTCCGCCAGCTCCAGGGCGACCGACTTGGTGAGGCCCATGATGCCGTGCTTGGCCGCGACATAGGCCGACTTATAGGGTGAGGCCACCAGCGCATGGGCCGAGGCGACATTGATGATGCGGCCCTTTTTCTTCGCCTTCATGCCGGGCACGGCGGCGCGGACGGTGTGGAAGGAGCTTGTCAGGTTGATCGCGATGATCTGGTCCCATTTGTCGATCGGGAAATCCTCGACCGGCGAGACATGCTGGATGCCGGCATTGTTGACGAGCACGTCGACGCCGCCAAAGGTCTTTTCGGCGGTGGCAATCAGATCGGCGATCTCCGCCGGCTTGGTCATGTCGGCGCCGTGATAGATCGCCTTGCCGCCATGGGCTTCGAGTGCCTTGCGGTTCGCTTCGATCTCGTCTGCGGGGCCGAAGCCGTTGATGACGAGATTTGCGCCCTCGGCAGCGAAAGCCTTTGCAATCCCAAGGCCAATTCCGCTGGTCGATCCGGTGACGACGACGGTTCTTGCCATGCCATTCTCCCATGCTGGGGCGCTCTGTTGCGCCGCAATAGTCTGGTGGAGGTTATGCCCAAAGACGGAGCACTGGCAATCGCGATTTTGGCGCAAGACTGCTTCGCCCAGAGGCATGAATTCGCAAGCCCCACGTGTTCCGTTTGCCAGTTCGAAACAGTCCGTCACCCCGGCACGGTTTGCGACTGCGGCGGCAAACCTCTATCTCTGGCGCAACAATACAGCGAGAGAGACCCATGGAACTCGGACTTTACACCTTTGCCGATGTCGATCCCAATGCCGCCAACAAGGGCGCGGAAGCCAAGCGGCGCGTGGACGAGCTTTTGGCCGAGATCAGGCTCGCCGATGAGGTCGGTCTCGATGTCTTCGGCCTCGGTGAACATCATCGCCCTGATTATATGGCGTCTTCCCCGGCGACGATTCTGGCGGCTGCTGCCGTGCAGACGAAGGATATCCGGCTGACCAGTGCCGTTTCTGTTCTCTCCTCTGACGATCCGGTGCGGGTCTTCCAGCAACATGCCACCGTCGATCTGCTCTCCGGCGGGCGCACCGAACTGATGGTCGGTCGTGGTTCCTTCATCGAGAGCTTCCCGCTCTTCGGCTATGATCTCGAAGACTATGACCTGCTGTTTGCCGAGAAGCTGCAGCTGCTCATGGAGATCCGAGAAAACGAGGTGGTGACCTGGGAAGGCCAGACCCGCAAGGCAATCGAGGGCAGGGGCGTCTATCCGCGTCCGCTACAGGATCTCCTGCCGCTGTGGATCGCGATCGGCGGCACACCGCAGTCGGCGGCGCGGGCCGGTTATCTCGGTCTGCCGCTGGGTCTCGCCATCATCGGCGGCGAACCGCATCGGTTTGCGCCCTTCTTCGATCTCTACCGCCAAAGCGCGGCCAAGGCCGGCGTCGATCCGGCGAGCCTGAAGACCAGCATCAACGTGCATGGCTTCATCCATGACACGGTGCAGTCGGCCGCCGATATCTTCTACGAGCCGCAGGCCGTGGTGATGAACCGCATCGGCCGCGAGCGCGGCTGGGGTCCGACCAACCGGGCGCAGTTCGATGCCTCACGCGGCCCGCGCGGCGCGCTCTTCGTCGGCGATCCGGAAACGGTCGCCGAAAAGATCGTCGCCATGCATGGCATCTTCAAGAACGACCGCTTCCTGATGCAGATGGCGATCGGCCCGATGCCGCATATCGAGATCATGCGTGGCATCGAGCTCTACGGCACAAAAGTCGCGCCGCTGGTTCGGAAAGCGTTGACGGAGACAGCGTCTGCCGCCTAAGGCAGCGCTCATCCCCGCCGCAAAGCCGTTGAAGGAATGCCATGATCGTCGAAACCGAAGAGGACCTTACGCGTCTGAAAGACATCGGACGCATCTGCGCGACGGCGGTGAAGACCATGGCGGCGGCGCTGGAGCCAGGCATCACGACGCGCGAGCTCGACCAGATCGGGCGCAAGGTTCTTGAGGAAAACGGCGCCCAGTCGGCGCCGGAGCTCTGCTACCAGTTTCCCGGCGCGACCTGCATCTCGGTCAATGAAGAGATTGCCCATGGCATTCCCGGCGACCGGGTGATCAAGGCCGGCGATCTCGTCAATATCGATGTCTCGGCCGAAAAGCTCGGCTATTTCGGCGATACCGGCTCGTCCTTCATCGTGCCGCCGGGAACGGCCAAGCTCGAAAGACTGCTGCGTGACGGCAAGCGGGCGCTCTGGGTCGGGCTCAATCAGGTGAAGACCGGCCGGCCGCTCGCCGATATCGGCAATTCGATCGGCGCCTTTGCCAAGAAGAACCGCTACACGCTGATCACCAATCTCGCGAGCCATGGCGTCGGCCGCTCCCTGCATGAGGAGCCGACCGAGCTTTCCACTTGGCCGGATCCCGACGAGACGCGGATGATGGAGGAGGGGCTGGTCTTTACCGTCGAGCCGTTCCTGTCGCTCGGCGGGCAATGGGCCGAGGATGGCGACAAGGACGCCTGGACGCTCTACAGCGAGCCGCGCGCACCGACCGTGCAGTTCGAGCACACGATCGTGGTGACGAAGAACGGCCCGCTGGTGCTGACGCTGGCGGATTAGAGACTTCCGCCAGCGCGTGTCGTCACTGGCCGGTGAAGCCGACGGCTACGCCCTTTTTCTTGAAATAGGACTGCATCATCTTGCGGCCCTGGCGGTTCGGCTGGGCGAGCTTGGCGTTGTCGAAAATGGCTTCCTTGACGCCGTCGCGTGCCATCGCTGCCTTCAGCGCCGCGATATGGGTGTCGATCTCTTCGTTGTCGTTGTTGATCGAGGCATAGATATTGTCGATGGCCTGCTGCAGGCTGAGATCGCTCATGGGACACTCCTGAAAGTCTGGTGACCCTCCTCTAGCGATTATTGGCGGCGAGGCAAGCGGAGCTTGAGGCAACGCCTTTGGCCTCGATCCTTACGAAGCCTTCATTTTCGCGGGGGTAATTCCGCCACAATTTGGCGGTGCCATTGCTGCACGGAACCTTCTGCCCTAGGTTCCCATCGACTTCCCAGGACTTCTCCCACACGAAGGCTGCCCGCGTGTTTCATTCCTTCTTTCCTCAGCCCAAGCTGTTCTTTTCTTCGGCTGCCCTCTGGACGCTTGTCTGTATCATCGTCTGGTATACCGTCGGACCTCAGATGGGGGCCGCCTTGGGAATGCCGCCACTGGCGGAAGGCCAGCAGCCGCCCGTCGGGCTTGCCTTCTTCTTCACGCCCGACAATCTCTGGTTCTACCTCTATTTCACGATCTTCGTGCTGATCTTCGGTGGTGTCTGGCAGGTGATCGCCAAGGATCATCCCTGGACCAACTGGTCGATCTGGGGTTCGGCCTTCATCATCTTCATCGCCTATTTCAGCGTGCAGATCTCTGTTGCCGTCAACAACTGGCGCGGACCCTTCTTCGACCTCTTCCAGAAGGCGCTGAACGGTGATGGCACCGTCACCGCCGGCCAGCTCTACGAGCTGCAGCTGCGCTTCCTGGAAATCGGTATGGTCGGCGTGACGCTCTCCGTCCTGACCGCCTTCTTCACCAATCACTACGTTTTCCGCTGGCGCAATGCGATGAACGACTTCTACCTGTCGAAGTGGGACAAGCTGCGCCATATCGAAGGGGCCTCGCAGCGTGTGCAGGAAGACACGATGCGATTCGCCAATATCCTCGAAGGCCTTGGCGTGGCGCTGATCAACTCGGTCATGACGCTGGTCGTCTTCCTGCCGATCCTCTTCCGCATGTCGGAGAATGTCACCGAACTGCCGATCATCGGGGCGGTGCCGCATGCGCTGTTCTGGCTGGCGATCTTCTGGTCGCTGTTCGGGACGGTGCTCTTGATGGTGGCCGGTATCAAGCTCCCGGGTCTGCAATTCCGCAACCAGCGCGTCGAAGCCGCGTTCCGCAAGGAGCTGGTCTATGGCGAAGACAATGCCGAGCGGGCCCAGCCGGTCACGGTCAAGGAGCTGTTCTCCAACGTCCGCCGCAACTATTTCCGCATGTACTGGCACTACACCTATTTCAACGTCGCGCGGTACACCTATGGCCAGCTCGACGCGATCTTCCTGACCTTCATCCTCATCCCGACCATTGTTGCCGGCAAGATCACCATGGGTGTCTGGCAGCAGATCGCGACCGCCTTCGGTCAGGTGACGGACAGCTTCCAGTATCTCGTCAGCTACTGGTCGACGATCATCGAGCTGCTTTCGATCCACAAGCGTCTCGCCGCCTTCGAGGCCGCCATCGACGGTGCACCGCTGCCGGAGATCGACCAGCGCTATCTCGAGCGCGAGGCTGCCGAAGGCGAACTTGCGGCGGATCGCCCCTACTGAGGACGCGACGGCTTGATGAAACGATAAAGGCCGCGTCGGGACACCGACGCGGCCTTTGCAATTTTCGCCAGAAGCGCCTTCCGGGGTCAGGCGATGGGCGGCGCGATCTCAGCCGTCATGCCGGCCCCGTCCATCCAGATGGCATAGGCCTCCGGCTGGGTGAACAGCGAAAGACCGATCGCGACGGCGCCGATGGTCGCGGCGATCACGCAGGCAAAGGCGATGGCGAAGATGAGGCGCTTCATGTTTTTTCCCAGAAAGTTTGGCCGCTTATCACGTCTGGCGCATCAGATGTAAATGCGTCAAGCGATCACATCGCCCCGGGCGTTGCCGTCTCTCGCGTCTCAAGCATGTCGAGCGCCTCGGCATAGGTCACACAGGCGACGTCGGGCAGGGGGCAGACTTCCGTCACCAGCCGCTCCATGGCCGTCCAGTAGGCCCCGCCGTTCATCTCGACGAAATGCAGCCCGATCTGCAGGGGAATGCGGTCGCCGTTGTACTGGCGATCGAAAGCCGTGCGGAAGGCCTGGTAGCTGCGCTCGGCGAATTCCTCTGCCTTGGACGGGTGATCGATGCCGGCCGAATGGCGGATGAAGAGATTGTAGTCCATGGCGATGATGCGTCGGGCGCTTGGACCTTCTGCGATCAGCGGCAGACCGAAGCGGGCAAGGCCGTCCCTCACAACGGGCAAGGCCGGGTCGTGGGTCACGATGCTGGCATCGTAACGGAAGCCATGCTCTCGCTCTGCCGCAAACAGGCTGTCGGGAGCCGAGAGATAGGGCGCGCGGAAGCCGGTGATGTCGTTTTCGACGAAATCGGCCCAGCCCTGCGGCTCGCGGTCGCCCAGCCCGTTATCCTTCCAGGCATTCTCCAGGACCCGGTCGAAGGTGTTGAATTCTTTCAGCCAATCCGCCTTTGTCCAGTCCTTGCCGTCGAAGTGGCCACAGGCATGGCTGGCGATCTCATGGCCTTCGGTTCGTGCCTTCCAGATATTGTCGAGCCGGGCCGCGACCTCGTCCACACTCAGGGCAAAGCCGATGTTGGAGCGGCCCGCCTTGATGCCCGGTGCCTTGTAGTCGCCGGCGCGGGCGCGCGGGATCAGCGTCGTGCAGGAGAGGAAATAGGTGAAGCGGGCATTGGCCAGCTGGCCGATCTCGCGGCTGCGGATCCAGAGCCTGACGTCATGGGCACCATCGAAGGACACGAGCAGCACCTGTTTGGGGCGCTCCGGCTCCTGACCCTTTGTCGCAGGGGCTGGCGCAGCAAGGGCGGAGGCCGAGGTGGCAAGCGACAGGAAAAAGGCGGCGGACCAACGGAACATCAACACAAACTCGGGCTCAAATCGGGGGCCCCTCCCGTCTCATTCAAATGCGGCGAAGCTTTGAACGCCCTTTAAATTGGCTCTATCCTCGTTATGTGTTGGTATCCAGATATTAGAAAAATCGAATGTTATGCTGCGTGCCAATGAACTGGCAGTTCCTGGAAGAAACTGTGAGTGGTGGTTGCCAATTTTAAAGCCGGATTGATCGTGCCGTCGACTAGCTCTACCGCATGCTGCGCTACAGACTACATCCCCTGCGAACGATCATTCTTGTCGCATGTGCATGGTACCGATCCGCAGGTGGTACAGGCTACGCCCTGGACCAGAGTAGGGCGCATCTCGATACCGAAATAGATTTCGCTTAGCTCCAGAAATGCTCCGATCTCTGGGAATTCAATGATGTTTTTAAGGCTGGTATAGATCGTCTCTGACCACCCGCCGCCGTCACGATAGTGGAGCAGGCAGCATGCGTCATTTGTATCGATCAGAAGGATGTAATTGATTTCTGGCCGAGATTTGTATTCCAAAAGCTTCCTGTGAGAATCAAAACCCCTCGTTGACGGGGAAAGAACCTCAATCACCACCGTCGGCTCTGTCGCAACCATCGACTGGTCATCGCGCCGACCGCAATCGACGACAATGTCCGGATACCTGACTGTTCCAAAGTTCGTGGAGACACCCGTGTCTGCGGCTGTCGGCCTGCATCGCGTGCCTCTCAGCTGATTGTAAAGGGATGCAAACACGTTAGCTGCAATCGCTTGGTGGCGCTGATTGGCCCCAGCCATCATCACAGGTGCGCCTTCGATCAGCTCCCACTTTTCATCACGATTCTGGACGAACTCATAAAACTCGTCCTCGGTCATATAATCTGCGGATGGTTGCGGCATTTGCAACTCCTTGGTCATAGTCATCAAGCCTATTCAGCTACCATGCATGCGTCAACCACACCCTTTGGCATGGGCCACTACGGGATTGGCGACGGTCTGTTTGGCAAGGCCAGTTCAAGCATTTCTCGGATGATTGCCTGGCCGAACTCACCTGCCTGTGTCCACCGCCGTCCCCAGGCGAGATAGAGGTGCAGGTATTCGGTGTTCACGCCTCGGCAGGAGCCATTTATAAGCTCCTTGAGGTTGCTGTGGTACGCGTTCGTCCGGGCAAGGTTCAGATTTGGACCTTGACCCTTTTGCTTCAACTGGACGCGAATGTGCTCGCAACTCGTCAGTGTAGCGATGTGCTGATACGCAGGCTCACCGTCAGAGCAGATCACTGATTGCTCCTGGACCCATGGACGCAGGGCCGCCGTTATCGTCGTTTTTCGCCTATTGCTCAGCTTTTCCTGACAAATGTAATTGCTGGTGTCCATGGCAGTAAGCACAGGCACCTGCTCGTCGCTCAGTCCGCGCTTTGACGCGCCGCCTCTCTTCCGTGGCTCGCGATCATCGATCTGACCACCGTTGAACCATGTCTTATGGCCCTTGTAGCTGGTCCTGAAATAGGTTTCGTCAACCTGAATAACGCCCGAAAGGGCGACTTTCGGGTTCGGCGCTATGAATGCCAGAAATCGATGTCGCCAGCGTAGCAAGGTATCCACGTGATGATCGAACCCGAATTCTTCGCGCAGGCTTTTGACGGAGATATGGGTCGGCATAAGCCCAAGATACCGAAGCCATTCTGTTCTGAAGCGGAGACGATAAAATGGCGTGCCGGTGGTCGCGCTGAAGGTCTTTTTGCAGTCCATGCACCGCAATCTTGCGGTCTTTGAAGCGCTGTATCCCCACTTCTGAATGCGGCCCTCACAGCCGCAATGCGGACAATAGGCCTTGTGAAGCCTTGCCCCTCGCTGTTCGAGTTGTCCGTGAATGCCGACGGCTTCAACGTGACGCGAGATTTCGGACTGGATTTCCAGCAACGCGGAAAAATCCAGTCGTTTTATATCGGCAAGAATCGTCTCCGTTTCACGCATTTTGTCGCCCAAGCCCATCTGTTTTCGGCTCAAGACTGCGGCTGTAGCGAATTTAAACGAATATCTCCAGAATTTGCCTGGGTCTTCGTATCCGATTGGTATCGAATACCATTCGAGTTTGTTTTAAGCTTGAATCAAAGTGATTCTGATTTAGTTTATGTTGTTGAATTCATTGTCATTTATAAACACATCAATAAGACCAACACTTAACGTGGATAGAGCCTTTAAATTCCCCGCATTGACCAGTATGCCTAGGCCCTGTTCCTCGAAAGGGCCAAATCCATGACGTTTCTTATTCTCGGCATCATCCTTTTTCTCGGTGTCCACCTCCTCAGGGTCGTTGCACCCGGATTTCGTCTCTCGATGATCGACAGGTTCGGGGAGAACGGCTGGAAGGGGCTTTATTCGGTCCTCAGCCTCGTCACCCTCGTCATCCTGATCTGGGGCTATGCCACGGCGCCGGTCATCAATCTCTGGTTCCCGCCCATGGGCATGAACCATCTGACCACGACGTTGATGCTGTTCGCGATGATCTGTCTTGTGGCCAGCCTGATCCCGGCTGGCCATATCGCGGTGAAGACCAAGCATCCCATGGTGCTTTCGGTGAAGATCTGGGCGGCCTCCCATCTTCTGGCGAATGGCGACCTTGCCTCGACGTTGCTCTTCGTTGCCTTCCTGGCCTGGGGGGTCGTTCTCAGGATCAGCTACAAGCGCCGCGAACGCGCCGGTCTTTCCCAGCCGCGCGCCTTCGTTTCGGCCCGCTACGATGCGATTGCCGTGGTCGGCGGCATCGCGCTTTGGGCGGTCTTTGCCATGTGGCTGCACAAACTGTTGATCGGTGTTGCACCGCTTGCCATGTGACGGCTTAAGCCTGTTGGCGGTTTTCCCCTTACAAGCGGGCAAAAATCGGCTAGAAGGCCGCTCACGCATGAGAGACTGCATCGAAAGGCCGGCAGCGTCCGGGGATATCAATGGTTGACCAGAACGACAGCTTTATCCGCGAAGTGAACGAGGAGCTCCGCTCCGACCAGGTGCGCAACGCCTGGAAGCGCTACAGCCGCCTGATCATCAGCGCGGCAGTGGTGATCGTTCTCGGCACGGCCGGCCATCGCCTGTGGACCCATTGGGATACGACCCAGGCCTCCGATGCCGGCGACAAGTTCCTGGCCGCGCTCAACCTGGCAGACCAGGGCAAGCGCGACGAGGCGGAAGCCGCCCTGCAGGCGCTGGAGCAGGAGGGCTACGGCGCCTATGCGATCCTCGCACGCTTCCGCGCGGCTTCGGTTCTCGCCGAGAAGGGGGACCCGGCCGGTGCCGTCGCCTCGTTCAAGTCGATCGGTGACGATGCCTCGATCCCCGAGGCCGTGCGCAACACGGCCAAGGTTCGGGCCGCCTGGCTGCTCGTCGACACCGGCACCTACCAGGATGTCTCGGCGCTCGTCGAAGCCATGGCGACGCCGGCCAATGCCATGCGCCATGCCGCGCGCGAGGCACTCGGACTTGCCGCCTACAAGGCCGGCGACATGGTGCGTGCCCGCGAATGGTTCGAACAGATCAGCGAAGACGCGGAAACCCCGCGCAACGTCGCCAACCGTGCCCAGATGCTGCTCGACAACATCAAGGCCTCCGGCAAGGCGCCGTAACAACGACAAGGCCTGAAAAGGCCGGAAAGCTAGCGTATCCATGAGTTTCACAGTCGCCATCGTCGGTCGCCCGAATGTCGGCAAGTCCACGCTTTTCAACCGTCTGGTTGGCAAGAAGCTGGCGCTTGTCGATGACACGCCGGGTGTCACCCGTGACCGTCGTCCGGGCGAGGCCAAGCTCGTGGACCTGCGTTTCACCATCATCGACACCGCCGGTCTCGAAGAGGCCGGGCCCGAGACGCTCGAGGGCCGCATGCGCGCCCAGACCGAAATGGCGATCGACGAAGCGGACCTTTCGCTCTTTGTCGTCGATGCCAAGTTCGGCCTGACGCCGGTCGACCAGTCGCTCGCCGAAATGCTGCGCCGTCGTGGCAAGCCGGTCGTGCTGGTTGCCAACAAGTCGGAAGCCCGCGGCTCCGATGCCGGCTTCTATGATGCGTATACGCTCGGCCTGGGCGAGCCGGTGCCGATCTCGGCCGAACACGGCCAGGGCATGATCGATCTGCGCGATGCCATCGTCGAAGCAATCGGCGAAGAGCGCGCCTTCCCGGAACCCGATGACGAGGCAGAGACGGACGTGGTTCTGTCCCAGTCGGACGCGGAAGACGACGAGGAGTTCGAGCCGGAATACGACGAGACCAAGCCGCTGCGCGTGGCGATCGTCGGTCGCCCGAATGCCGGCAAGTCGACCCTGATCAACCGTTTCCTCGGCGAAGATCGTCTTTTGACCGGGCCAGAAGCTGGCATCACCCGCGATTCGATCTCGGTCGAATGGGACTGGCGCGGTCGCACCATCAAGATGTTCGACACCGCCGGCATGCGCAAGAAGGCGCGCGTGCAGGAAAAGCTCGAAAAGCTCTCGGTTGCCGATACGCTGCGCGCCGTGCGTTTCGCCGAGACCGTGGTCATTGTCTTCGACGCGACGATCCCCTTCGAGAAGCAGGATCTGCAGATCGTCGACTTCGTCATCCGCGAAGGTCGCGCCGCCGTGCTTGCCTTCAACAAGTGGGATCTGGTCGAAGACCCGCAGGCGGTTCTCGCCGACCTGCGCGAAAAGACCGAGCGGCTTCTGCCGCAGGCGCGTGGCATCCGCGCCGTGCCGATTTCAGGCCAGACCGGCTATGGTCTCGACAAGCTGATGCAGAACATCGTCGATACCGACAAGGTGTGGAACAAGCGCATCTCGACGGCCAAGCTCAATCGCTGGCTGGATGCTGTGACGACCCAGCATCCGCCACCGGCTGTGTCTGGCCGTCGCCTGAAGCTCAAATACATGACGCAGGTGAAGGCCCGTCCGCCGGCCTTCATGATCTCCTGCACACGTCCAGACGCGCTGCCGGAAAGCTATGTGCGTTATCTGACCAATGGTCTGCGTGCGGATTTCGACATGCCGGGCGTGCCGATCCGCATCCATTTCAAGGCGGGTGAAAACCCGTTCGAGAACCGCAAGAAGAAGCGCTGAGCCGGTCCGCTATTCGGTCGCTGCGGTTCGGCATGCATCCGCGTCCTGCGGGCGGATGCCGAAGCGTTGCCTCAAGCCGCGCTTGCGGCGCTGCTCTTTCGCCTCCACGACATTGTCGAAGAATTGCTGTGTCGCCGCTTCCCAGGAATAGGTTTCGGCGAGACGGCGCGCTGCCTGGGGTGAGGCTTGCAGGGCGGCGATGCAGGCGATCTGCAGATCGTGGTCCAGCGCTCCGGCATGGGAGCCCGCCGGGATGATGTCGACCGGACCGGTGACCGGATAGGCAGCGACGGGAATGCCGGAAGCCAGCGCTTCGAGGATCGTATTGCCGAACGTATCTGTCTTTGACGGAAAGACGAACACATCGGCTTGCGCATAGGCTTCCGCCAGATCGTCTCCATGCTTCATGCCGGTGAAATGCACATCCGGGTAGCGCGCCTGAAGTTCGGCCCGTGCCGGCCCGTCGCCGACCACCACCTTCGACCCCGGAAGGTCGAGATCGAGAAAGGCGGGCAGGTTCTTTTCCACGGCGACGCGGCCAACCGTCATGAAGATCGGGCGGGGGAGGCCGAAGGGTTTTTCCGATTTCTCGCGTGGGCGAAAATGCGCCGTGTCGATGCCGCGGCTCCAGAGACAGAGGTTGTTCAGCCCCTGCGCGGCGAGCTCCCGTCTCAGGCTTTCGGTCGCCACCATGCAGGCGCCGCCGCGATTGTGGAACCAGCGGACATAGGCGTAGAGCCAGGACAGCGGCACCGGCACCCGGGCGGCCACATATTCCGGAAAACGGGTGTGATAGGTGGTGGAGAAGGGGCGCTTGTTCTTGAGGCACCAGCGCCGTGCCATCAGGCCAAGCGGGCCTTCGGTCGCGATATGCACATAATCGGGCTGCTGTTCTTCGATCATCCGGCCGATCCGTCGCGGCGTCACAAGCGACAGGCGGATCTCTGGATAGGTCGGCATGGCCACGCTGCGGAAGGGCTCCGGCGTGATCATCGAGACGTCGACGCCCATCTTCGCAAGCTCACGATTGGTGGTCTCGATCGAGCGGACGACGCCGTTCACCTGCGGGTGCCAGGCATCGGTCACGATGGTCAGTCTCGGCATGGCGCGTCCGCCCTCATCCGAACGGCCGCCGAAGCGGCGATTCTCTCTCACAAGCTCTCGCCGCCTTATGGGAGGGGAACATTACAGCTTGATGTCAGTCTCAGGACGGGCCGTTTGACATCCGCTGCCGAACCGGATTGCTTGAGGGCCGACCCGTCGATTCCTGCCGAAGGACCCAGCCATGACCAAGTCTTCCGCCAAGGCCGCCCATTCCAAGACTGCCGACTGGTGGCGGGGGGCGGTGATCTATCAGGTCTATCCGCGGTCCTTCCAGGACACTGACGGCGACGGGATCGGCGACATCAGGGGGATCATCGAGCGTCTGCCCTACATCGCTTCGCTGGGCGTCGATGCGATCTGGCTCTCGCCCTTCTTCACTTCGCCGCAGGCGGACATGGGCTATGATGTTTCCGATTACTGCAATGTCGATCCGATGTTCGGCACACTTGCCGATTTCGATGCGATGATGAAGGAGGCGAAGCGGCTTGGCCTCAAGGTGATCATCGACCAGGTGATTTCGCACACCTCCGATCAGCATCCCTGGTTCAAGGAGAGCCGAGCGAGCCGCGACAATCCCAAGGCCGACTGGTATGTCTGGGCGGCTGCCAAGCCGGATGGCACGGCGCCGACCAACTGGCTTTCGGTCTTTGGCGGCCCGGCCTGGGAATGGGACGGGGTGCGCAAGCAATACTACATGCACAACTTCCTCGCCTCGCAGCCGGATCTGAACTTTCACAACCGTGATGTTCAGGACGCCGTTCTGGAGACAGCGAAGTTCTGGCTCGATCGCGGCGTTGATGGCTTCCGGCTCGACACGGTGAACTACTATTTCCACGACAAGGAGTTGCGCGATAATCCGCCCCACCAGCCCGACAGCGAAGATGCCGGGCTCGATGCGCCCGACGTCAACCCTTACGGCATGCAGAGCCATCTCTACGACAAGACCCAGCCCGAAAACATCGAGTTCCTGAAGCGCTTCCGTGCCCTGCTCGACCAGTATCCTGATCGTACGACGGTAGGCGAAGTCGGGGATGGGGCGCGCTCGCTGAAGACGGTTGCGGCCTATACCTCTGATGGCGACAAGCTGCATATGTGCTACACCTTCGACCTCCTGGGGCCGGACTTCACCCCGAGCCATATCCGCCATTGCGTCGAGAGCTTTCACAAGCAGGTCCGGGATGGCTGGGTCTGCTGGGCTTTCTCCAATCACGACGTTACCCGGCATGTCAGCCGCTTCGCGCAGACCGCAGAGGAGCGGACCGTCGTCGCCAAGCTTGCGATCTCGGTACTTGCCACCCTGCGCGGCTCGATCTGCCTCTATCAGGGTGAGGAGCTCGGTCTGCCCGAGGCGGAGCTTGCCTTCGAGGATCTGCGCGATCCCTATGGCATCCGTTTCTGGCCGGCCTTCAAGGGCCGCGACGGATGCCGCACTCCGATGGTCTGGGAGAAGGGCAAGACGCAGGCGGGCTTTTCGACCGTGAAGCCCTGGCTGCCAGTGCCGGCGGAGCATCAGGCGCTGTCTGTCGATGCGCAAGAAGAGGAGGAGGCCTCGGTGCTTGCGCATTACCGGGCGACACTTGCCTTCCGCAAGCAGCATGCAGCCCTTGTCGACGGCGACATGGAATTCCTCGCGACCAACGAGGACGTGCTCGCCTTTACCCGTTCGAAGGGCGATGATCTCCTTCTCTTCGTCTTCAATCTGCGGCGCGGCCCGCAGGAACTGGTGCTGCCGAAGGGGCACAAGGCGCAGGACGTTCTGGACATGCCGGGGCTGGCAGGCACACTGATCGCGGGCGAGATCAGGCTCGGTCCGCTCGACGGGATCTGCGTGAAACTGTCATGACGCGGTTTGTCGTTCGCGTGGCCGGTGAAGAGGATGTCGAGGCCTGGGCGGCACTGCGCCACCAGCTCTGGCCGGAACTCGATGTCGAGGGACACTGCGTCGAGATTCGGGAGGCTCTGACGGAGCCTGACAGGCTTGTCGCGTTCCTCTGCCTCGATGCGGCGGGGCGCGCCTTCGCGCTGGCGGAGGCCAGTATCCGCTCCGATTATGTCAATGGCTGCGAGACCTCGCCGGTCGCTTTCCTGGAAGGGATCATCGTCGATCCGGCCGTCCGGCGACAAGGCGCTGCCGCTCTTCTGGTTGCCGCCGTCGGCGACTGGGCACGCGGGCAGGGCCTGTCCGAACTCGCCTCCGATGCCGAGCTTCACAACACAGTCTCGCATGCGATGCATGCGGCGCTGGGTTTCGAAGAGACCGAGCGGGTCGTCTATTTCCGAAGGCCGCTCTGATCTCTCACATGCCTTCGTCGGGAATGTTCAGCACATGGCCACAGGCCTTGCAGTGCACGGCATCCGCATCGTGTCGCTGCAAGCCGCATTGCGGGCAGGGGAATGTGACCTTGTAGGGTCTCACGATCGCCTGAGCCAGTCGCACGAAGAGCGAGATGCCGATGATCATGGTGACGATCGAGGTCAGCTTGCCGAAGGTGCCGGGCAGCGTGATGTCGCCGAAGCCCGTCGTCGTCACCGTCGCCACGGTGAAGTAGAGCGCATCGATGAAGCCGGTGCCGGCATCTTCGGCGTAAAAGAAGAAGGTGTAGACGAAGCCCGTCACCAGGAAGAGGAAGACGAAGAGATTGAGGAAGGCTGTGACGACATCCGTCTGTTCCTTGAGGCCCAGTCGATTGAGCATGAGCTTGAAGATCGGCCGCTGCGCCACCGCCCAGATTCGGGCGACGCGCAGGAAGGCGAAGTTGAACAGCAGATGCGGGAAGAGCAGCGTGCCGAGCACGAAGAGATCGACCCAGGTCATGGGCCGCAGCAGGAAGCCCTTGGTGGTGCGCGAGGCGCCCCACTGCGCCAGCATTTCAACCGCAATCCAGGCGGCGATGGCATAATCGAGGATCAGGTAACTCGGCCGGTCGCGCAGATAGGGCCCGGCGAGGAAAAAGGCGATGATCGCAAGATCGATCACCATCAGCGCGAACTGAAAGCGGATCGCCGCCGTGTCGCGGCCGTAATAGAGGCGGGCGAGGTGCTGGCGGAGGGGCTTGAGTGTGGGGCTTTCAGTCTGGGATGCCATGGGGCCTCTTCAGTCGTGGTGACGGCATTGTAGGCTGACCAGTGTCTGGTCTTCTCCCTTTCCGACAACGGCGTAAACGATCCGGTGTTCCTGCGTCATGCGGCGGGACCACATGCCCTTGAGCGTGCCTTTCAATGGCTCCGGCTTGCCGATGCCTTCGAACGGGTGGCGGTGCATGTCGCGAATGAGTTCGTTGATCCGCTCCTGCACCTTCCTGTCCTAACCCTGCCAATGCAGGCAGTCCTCCCAGCCATCCGGCGTGAAGGCAATCCGCATGGATTTACCGCTCCATGTCAAACGTCGCGGGCGGCTCGGCGAAATTGCCGGCCTCCAGCTCTGCCTTGGCCTTCAGCAATCGTGCCGCGTTGGCAGGCGATGACAAAAGGTGAATTGTCTCGACGAGGCTGTCATATTCGTCTTTGCCCATGAGAACGGCGGAGGGTTTGTCACGTCTGACGATCTCGACCGGGGCAGCATCGTCATTGACCTTGTCGAGCAGACCCGCAAGTTCGGCCCGGGCTTTCGAGAGGAAGATCGTATCCATGATGGCAACCTCCGCGTTGTCCCGAATATGGTACAACTCTCTGAGGCGCACAAGGCGGGTCCCCGGTGGCGGATGATACGAGGTCAGCGAGTGAGCAGTTTGTCGTACTCCGCGTCGGAGCCGATCCAGAACCAGATCCAGTCCTCGCCCGACCGGACAGCAAGCGCCCGATGTCCAATGCCGACCCTTGCCGACCAGACCTTGCCGATCTGCTTGAAGTGCAGCGATGGATGCTGAGGATCGGCCTTCAGTCGATCAAAGTTCCGATCGGCGAGCCTGCGAACCGCTTCTGGAAGAGCGTTGTAGCATGCCCAAAACTCCGGTGTTGCGTGGTGGTTCACAGCCGCCGCGTTCGCGCTCTTGCGTGAGAACTCAAAGCGCCCTCGATGAGCTTGTCCAGGTGCCCTGCTGCTGAATCGTCTTCGATCTCTCGATCCCAGCGCTCGGCACGCAGTTCTTCTACGGACGCGGCGAAGGTGTCGAATTCCTCCGGCGAAAGTTCACGCACCATTTCTACAAGGCGTTCTAGACGGGTCATAGCTTCATCCTCGCCTAAATCATAAGAGGTCTTTGATCCTCTGCCAATCCTCACCCAATCAGCTTGAACTGATCGACATCCACCATGCCCTTGTCCGAAATCTTCAAATGCGGGATCACGGGAAGCGGCAGGAAGGCGACCTGCAGGAAGGGTTCTTCCAAGGTCGTTCCAAGGGCATAGGCGGCTTGTCTCAAGTGGTGCAGCGTGTCGCGCACGCTTTCATAGGGCTCAAGGCTCATCAGACCCGCAACGGGGAGCGGGATTTCCCCGGTCACCTTGCCGTCCTCGACCACCACGAAGCCGCCCTTGATTTCGCCGAGCCGGTTGGCGGCGAGCGCCATGTCTTCCTCGGAGACGCCGACGACGCAGATATTGTGGCTGTCATGGCCGACAGTCGAGGCGATCGCGCCCTTCTTCAGGCCGAAACCCTGAACGAAACCATTGGCATGGTTGCCGTTCTTGCCATGCCGCTCGATGACGGCCACCTTGATGATATCGTTTTCCATGTCGACCGATGTCTGATTGCCCGAGGTCGGCAGGCGGTAGCGGCGGTGCTCGGTGATGATTTTTCCCGGCATCACGCCGATCACGGGCGTTTCGCCTTCGGCCACCGGCACGCCGAAATCGGGGGCCTTCACCACCCGCGCCTTGACGCTGTCGAGGCCGACGGGGGCGACAGGCTTGCGGCTGGCGAAGAGTTCGTCCGTCACGCGTCGGCCAGCGGCAAAGACCATCTCGGCCTTGCAGTTTTCCAGGCTATCGATCACGACGAGATCCGCCCGCCAGCCCGGCGCCACCAGGCCACGATCACGCAGACCAAAGGCGCGGGCCGCCGATATTGATGCGGCACGGTAGACGGCAAGCGGCGTGACGCCGTTTTTGATCGCCTCGCGGATCAGGTAGTCGAGATGGCCCTGTTCGGCGATATCGAGCGGGTTGCGGTCGTCGGTGCAGAGCGCCAGAAATGGCGAGAGCCGCTCGGTCAGGATCGGCATCAGCGCGTGCAAGTCCTTCGACACCGAGCCTTCGCGCACGAGAATATGCATGCCCTTGCGGATCTTCTCCAGGGCTTCGGCAGCACTGGTGCATTCGTGGTCGGTGCGGATGCGGGCGGAGAGATAGCCGTTCAGATCGCGCCCTGAAAGCAGCGGCGAGTGTCCGTCGATATGGCCGTCCTGGAAGGCCTCGAGTTTCGCCATGCAGATCGGATCCTTGTGGATCACGCCCGGGAAATTCATGAATTCAGCCAGGCCGATGACCTTGGGATGGTTGCGGAAGGGCAGCAACCGCTCGATCGGCAGATCGGCGCCGGAGGTTTCGAGATGCGTCGCCGGCACGCAGGACGACAGCTGCACGCGGATGTCCATGATCGTCTCTTCGGCTGAATCGAGGAAGAACTGGATGCCCTCGGTGCCCAGCACATTGGCGATCTCATGCGGATCGCAGATCACGGTCGTCACGCCATAGGGCAGGACGCAGCGGTCGAATTCATGCGGGGTGACCAGCGAGCTTTCGATATGCAGGTGCGTGTCGATGAAGCCAGGCACGACGATCTTGCCAGAGATGTCGATCACCTCGCGGCCTTCATAGCTCTCGATCGTGCCGATGATCGTCTCGCCGCAGATCGCGATGTCGGATTCGACCAGCTCGCCCGTGACCAGATCGAAGAAGCGCCCGCCCTTCAACACGATATCCGCCGGCTCGCGGCCGGTGCCCTGGTCGATGCGGCGTGCGAGGTCGGTCATCAGTTGGTTCTCCGATTCTGTTGTTTCGACCGCATTCTACCGGTTGGCAGAGGCGAAGGGAAACGGAGGTAATAATCGCTGACGCTACTCGGCCGCTACCGTCCCTTCACAGTCTTCTCCGCCTCAAAGCGCTCATCCACCGGCACGCCAAGCGCCACTGCCAGGGCATTGGTGCGGCTCGCCATGGCAATCACCTGCAGCAGTTCCGCATGCATCTCGGGTGTCAGGCCCTTGGCCTTGGCCGATGCGGTGTGGGAATGAACGCAGTAGGCGCAGCCGTTGGTCGCGGAAACGGCGATGTAGATCAGTTCCTTGACCATTGGATCAAGGGCGCCTGGCGCCATCACGGTCTGCAGCCGGTCCCAGACGGATTTGAGCTCGTCGGGATCATGGGCGAGCGCCCGCCAGAAGTTGTTGACGTAGTCGGTGCCGCGCTTTGCTCTGATATCGTTGAAGACGGCGAGCGCTTGTGCGCTCGCCTCCTCATCGCTCAACAGGGGGAGAACCGCCATTTGATATGCCTTCTCAGACCAGAGCCAGAACGCGGGCCGGGCCGCCGGTGCCGCGCTTGTGCTTCGTTGCGCCGACGACGATCGTTGCGCCCTTGACCGGCAGTTCCTCCAGGTTGTTGAGGCATTCGATGCCGTAGCGGCCGCCCGGCAGCCAGCTGGTATGTACGCCGAAATCTGCGGAATTGCCGGGATCGAGCGACAGCGTGTCGACGCCGATCGCCGCGACATCAAGCGTCGCGAGCAGATCGGTTGCCGACTTGGCAAAGCCCGGGAAGGCGAACTTGCCTTCGCCGTCATTGCGGAAGGCGGGATCGGTCACCTTCTTGGCCCAGCCGGAGCGCAATGCCACGACCGCGCCCCTGGGGATCTCGCCATTGGCGCTGATCCAGGCCTCGACGTCGGCGGCCTCGACAGTCGCATTGGCATCTTCCTTGGCCCGGTCGGTGATGTCGATGATGGCCAGCGGCGCGACCAGCTGTTCCGGCTCGATCTGGTCGACGCTCTTGCCGTCGGCGCTGAAGTGGAAGGGGGCATCGATATGGGTGCCCGTGTGTTCGAAGATGGTCAGCTTGTGCAGCTGGTAGCCGTTGCCGGCGAATTCCACGGCCCATTCGTATTCGATGCCCGGCTTGCCATCGAAGGTCGGGAAGGATCCGTCATAGGCATGGGTGAGGTCGACCACCTTGCTCGGGTTCTGCTGCGCCAGCACCGGCTTGGCGATCCCGCCCGTGGCGACCGCTGCCGTGGCGACGGCCATGCCCTTGAACAGCGAACGGCGCGACAGCATGCTCTGCTTTACATTCTCCATGACGCATTGATTGCACATATTCGTCCCTCACCAGGTGTTGTCCACCCTGTGAGACTATCGAAAGCCAAGGGCGCGACAAGGGGCGACCTTGGCGTACAAGCCTGCAGGTGCAAAACTATTTTCTATAGATTCAACGGGATCAGTATGGTTTCTCCGCGCGTGGATCCTGGCCCGGATCCAGGGAGAGCTCGCGCAAGGGATCGCCGCCATCGATGAAGAGGCGGCCTCCGGGGACAAGCGCTGCGCGGATGCGTGGAAGCGCCAGCCGGCCGGCGTCTGGATGTCTCCCGTTTAGGGCGCCGACCCGGATGGCAACGGCGAGATCGAAGGGGGCTTCACCGTCCGCAAGCGTGAATTGCTCAGCGGCAGACTGCCGGAAGGCGAGGGCGGTGGGATAGGCGCTCTCGGCGATCTGCGCCGTTGCGGCGGCAATTGCTGCCGCAGACCGGTCGATGCCGAGGACGAAGACGTCGCCCTTCAACCGCTCTGCAATCAGGCGGGCCAGAACCCCCGGCCCACAGCCGATTTCCAGCACGCGCATGCCGGGATGAAGCGGCAGGGCGTCGGCGATCTCGATCAGCCGGCTGGAAGCCTTCACCGCCATGATTCACCCTTCATCGCGGATCTCGACGGTGAAGCCGAAGCGCATCTGATCCCCTGCAGCAAGCGCCACCGTATAGGGCCGTTCGACGAGCTCCGCCGTGCCGCCGGCATGGGCTGCCATGCCGTGCCAGGGTTCCACGCAGAGGAAGGGCGCGCCGGGCTTTTGCCAGAGCGCGATGTTGGGCAGGTTTTCGAAGGTGAAATGCAGCGACGGGCCGCCTTCGGCTGCAAATGTCAGGCCGGTTCCGGCCCCTTCCGGGAAGATCAGCGCATCGTTTGCAAAGAGATCGTGGCTCAGCGCCAGCCGCCCCGCCTTGAAGGGCGAGGTCGGCAGCGTCTTGCCGATCAGTCCGCCTTCGAGCTGGACAATGCCGGGTTCTGCGCCGTTGTCGAGGATCACCGCATGCGGCTTGCCCTCGGCCCCCGGCAGCGGCCAGAGGAAGGCCGGGTGGAAGCCGATGCCGAAGGGCAGCGGGCCCAAGCCGGTGTTTTCAACGGTGGCCGTTACCGTCAATGTTCGGAGGTGCAGGCTGTGCTCGAGTGTCAGGCGGAAGTCGAAGGGATAGACCTCGCGGGTCTCGGCGGACGAGACGAGTGCGTGGCGGCAGGCCGTCGCCGTCTGCTCGACGATCGCAAATTCGCGGCGCCGGGCAATGCCATGCTGGGCCATCGGATACGTCTTGCCATTGACCGCCAGCATGTCACCCGGGGCCTTGCCGACGATGGGAAAGAGGATCGGCGAACGCCCCGTCCACCAGGCGGCATCGCCGTTCCACAGCCAGTTGCGGCCATCCGCCGTTTTCAGCGACTGCATCTCGGCGCCCAGCGTCGAGACCTCGACGGCAAGCTCTGCACTGGCAATGCGAATCGTCTCGGACATGGGGGCTCCTCTTGGTCTTTCGGGCATCTTATGGCGATCGCGCAGGGAGTGCGACGGGGAAATCGGCATTGCCGGCGGACCTCATCCTGAGGTGCCAGGCAAGGCCCGGCCTCGAAAGATCAAGGCCACGCGCAGTGTTAACCGCCCTCGTCCTTCGAGGGTCGCTGTCGCTCCCGCCTCAGGATGAGGGCTAGCCCCGCTGCCCGCCACTCACCCCTTCGCCTTCACCACCACGGCTTCCACCGGCAGGCCCGCATCGCGCCAGGCGGTGAAGCCGCCTTCGAGGTGGCAGATGTTTTGGAGCCCCATTTCGAGCGCTGTCTTTGCCGCAAGGGCCGAGCGCCAGCCGCTGGCGCAGTAGAAGAGGAAGAGCTTGTCCTCGGCGAAGACAGGCTTGTGATAGGGGCTCTCCGGATCGATCCAGAATTCCAGCATGCCGCGCGGGCAGGAGAAGCCTTGCGGGATCATGCCGTCGCGTTCGCGCTCGCGCGGGTCGCGCAGATCAACGAATACGACGTTGTCGCGGCCATGCAGACGGGCAGCCTCTGCCACATCGATGGCCTCGACCAAAGCCTCGGCTTCCGCCAGCAAGTCCTTGTAACCCTTCTTCATCCGATCCTCCCCGCCGCAGGCCCCGCTTGCGCCATGCGATCATCCTAGCGCTGTCGCGCTTGCATGTCTGCAAAGGACCTCCTGCCGCATGGACGCCATCGATGAGTTGGCCTAGCTTGTCGATCATGAGTACCACACCCGACACCATCGGCCCGATTATCCTCTTTGATGCCGAATGCATCCTCTGCTCGGCCAATGCGCAGTTTGTCCTGAGCCATGACCGCAAGAAGCGCTTCCGCCTGGCCTCGATGCAGGGGGAGGTGGGCTCCTCTCTATATCGGCGCTTCGGGATCGATCCCACCAATCCCGACAGCATCATCGTCGTCGACGGCGAGCATATGCTGCGTGACAGCGATGCGGTGCTTGCCATCTATGCCGGGCTCGGCTGGCCTTGGAAGGCGCTCTCCGTCTTCCGCCTTATCCCACGCTTCATCCGCGACCCACTGTACCTGCTGAACGCCCGCAATCGCTACCGGCTCTTCGGCAAGCGCGACAGCTGCTGGCTGCCGTCACAGGAGTTTCGCGATCGGATTTTGTGAGGGTATCTCTGCGGCTGTATCGCTGACGCTCGGTATACCCCCCTCTGTCGGCTACGCCGACATCTCCCCCTCAAGGGGGGAGATTGCC
>LFEF01001595.1_pt1 | contig 65069 bp, 68 predicted proteins | sample 619371 | NCBI WGS metagenome assembly LFEF01 (sample SAMN03014291, study PRJNA259931) | freshwater metagenome | biome: lake; feature: waterbloom | place: China: Taihu Lake | collected 2006-08 | depth 0 m m
TTCGTGGAGAGCTTTATTGTAAACTAATCTTACACAGCCCAATGTGCGCCGCAATAGCGACTCTTGTTCGGGTGTGGGGTAAAATCGGTAAGAATAGGCTTTTTCCATACCTCACATTTTAGCATATATTTCGTAAACGATGCTCATATTTAACAGTAAAGCCGTCGTAGAACGACGGGGTTTCAGACCCAAATTTTCGATGAAACGTGCTGTCAAGTGGATCTGTAGGATTCTTGGAGTCCTAGTTATCGTAGTATTTTCGGCGTTTATCTGGTTCGCCTACAGCTTCTATAAGGCACTTGAGCCCATTGAGTCCATTGATAAGTATCAGGAAGTATTGGCTGTTTGGAGGGGTAGCGGACTAGTTGATCACTTTCCCAGTTCTGTGCCAGCGTCCGCTCGCAACGTGAAGTTCTCTTCGTTTCCTGGATACTTGCAGGGAGGAGGCTATGTTCAGATAAGAATGGAACTTCCCAAAGCAGAGGTGAAGAAGCTGTTCGAGCACGCAACAAACACTGCCAAACAATATTATAAAGATGGTGGGAACTTCAAGGATAGATTGCCCAGCACCAGTCCACACACGCTTGGCAAAGATGAACGGGACGCATCCAAATTCCCAGACGACTACAGGATTTTCATCTTTCATGCGGAACCCTACAAGAAGGGATCAGGCCATGACTGGAACCATGGGGAGAGCAAGGGCATGGTAGTGAGCCTCCAACGAAACGAAGTCCTCTACTATGCCGAGAGCTGGTAACAAACAAAAGAGGCGAACAAGACGCTCCATCCAACGGCGGGCAACGTCCCTCTTTGAATTCGGGCTTCCATCTCCGCCGTGGATGAACTAGCCGTTAGCCGTAGGGTGCGTTCCCTGATGTGACTCCTACTGCTCCAGTGATCGATTTTAAGGAACGCGCCATGCACATTCTATCCCCAAATAGCGATCGCTAAATAAATCCCACAGCCGTAGGCTGGGTTGACGGCAGGAAACCCAGCATTACTTTTCTCTATCAACACTGACCAAAAGCGCGATCTCACCCAAAACACCTCGACCTATCGACCCTGATTAGTTCCTGGTAGTATGTACAGGTGTGCATACTATAATTGAGATGGCTTACCAATGGAATAGAGCTAAGGCAGCAGCCAATCTTCGCAAGCATGGTATTGACTTTGCTGATGCAGTATCCGTTTTCTCCGACGATCTGGCAATTACGATTCCAGACGAACGGTTTGATGAAGAACGGTTTGTCACAATCGGTGTTGATGTGTTTGGTAGAGTTTTGGTGGTTGTCTATACGATGCGAGGCGATGAGATCCGGTTTATCTCTGCCCGCAAAGCAACTCGTCAAGAACGGCAGCAGTATGAAGAGGGATAATCATGGACGCAGAATATGATTTTAGTCAGGGTAAACGAGGGGCGATCGAGCCAACGCCACCTGGAAAAAGTCGCATTACAATTCGGTTGGATGATGAGGTTTTAGCTTGGTTTCGGGAACAAGTTCATATTGCAGGCGGAGGGAACTACCAAACCTTGATCAATGAAGCTTTGCGCCAGTATATTCAGCAAAGTCGTGAGCCTTTAGAGGAAACTTTACGCAGAGTTGTTCGTGAAGAGCTTGAGCGTATCGAGCGATGAGGTGATTGTTGATGACTAACAAGTTGCTGCACCGGAACGCAGAAAGTTAGTCGGTGAGTTGCAAAGGTTATCTGCGTTCGGTGAGCTTGGTCGTTGGCTGGATTCCATCAATGATGGGCGATCGCAAATTCGTCGTAAGTTAGAGGATAGTCCCAGTTTAAGCAGTTATCCCGCGCAAATTTTGGATAAGGAATATACCAGAGCGCGTCGAGAAGCCGCCAGACAAACAGGTTTATTCCTTAGCGTTTTTCCAGAGTTTTGTCCCTATACTATCGCGCAGGTGATCGAAGATTGGTGGCCCCAGTGATAGCCTTGATTAAAGGTTAAATAATATCAGCCAGACTGGGAAACCATCTGATCAAATTAGTCCCCCCAGAGAACCCCCTTTGTCCACATAGCACACTTTTCTTTTTTTGTCAAATTTTATGTTAAGAAATGTGTAACTAATGGATAGGGGGATGATCAAAGATTAACCGTCTTCGTATTCGGGGATTCTCTCTTTTTTCTTCTCGGTGATATTGATGCGGGGGGGATTGTAATCTGGTTCCACGTCATCATCCCACATATCATCCTCGGCCTTATCTTCGTAATCGTCGTACTGAGGACGAGAAAAGCTTTCTGTGCGTTCTGAGCGCGCTTCTCCCCAGTTATCTTCTTCTTCCTCGTATTCTTCCTCATAATAACGAGCTTCGGCCCGTTTTTGCGGTGGGGGATTGGCCCGCAGTGGTTCTTTTTCCCATTCGTCTTCACTCCAGCGTTCTTCAACGGGTTTAGCGGCCTCAACGGGAGTGCGGAGGGGAATACCCGTACCTAACTGATTTTCTGGACGAGCAGCGGGGGTATAATAAGCTTCTTCCTCTTCTCTTTCCCAGGGGGGACGACCAATACCCAAACGTTCCAAAACCCCCACACTAACTTGGGTAAGACGTTCCTCGGCCCCTTCAAAGACAATTAAGCGATTGGGACCGCTGCTAACCACTTCTTCAATGGAAATTTCGTAGGTACTGATCAATTGTTCGGGGATAAGAGGCAATCCCAGGGAAGCGATGATAATGGAATGTAATTGACCACTAAGGGGATTAAATTGATAATCGCGGACTTTGCCTAAAGGTTCGCCGGTTTCCGTGATCACTTCACTACCGATTAAGGGAGTATAAGCATCGATATCGACGGATTCCAAGACGTTATCATCTTCAACGAGAACCACGTCTCCCGTCTGACTGATGCTCGATAAATACATATATTGGGGCATTCCCGACAGGGAGAGGATATTATCGCGGAGTCCCAGGGCAACCACTTCTCGTTGATCGATATCTACTAGGATATCTTTAACAACGCCGAGTTTTTTGCCTGTATTGCGAGTGATAACCTGTGTATTTAAAAATTCTGAACGTAAGCGACTATTCTCTGTGATCATTTTTTCCTATGGGTAGGCGTTAGGTCGTGGGAATACGAATTAGTGTAGGCTTAATATATAGGGCGAGATTGAGGGTTAATTTACCGATATTAGCTTAGATCTTAAAGTTCCCTGAGATTAACACTTTTTTTGGCCTCGTTTGGGCGATAGTTTCGGGTGATAGATAAGGTTAAACCCATTTTAGCTAATTCTTTACATTTTTTTAGTAACAACAAAGCAGGAGCTAGAGAGAAACTCCCTTGGCTCCTGCTGTCTAGATTCTGATTACATAGTTAAAGACTGCACCTCAGTTTCGATCAGTTTAGCCAAGTCTTGCAGGAAGGAGGCTGCATCGGCCCCGTAGATGACTCGGTGGTCACTGGTGAGATTAACCGTCATCTGTTTTTGCACTCCGAATAAACCATCTTTATTGACGACGATTTGGGGACGGGAAGCGCCCACGGCTAGGATCGCGCCTTGGTTGGGGGGTAAGATAGCGGTAAAGCGATCGACTCCGAACATTCCCAGATTAGAAATGGTAAAAGTACCGCTATTATATTCTTCCGGTTGCAGTTGTTTACTGCGGGCGCGATCGACTAAATCTTTCCAACTGCGGGAGAGGGAATAGATATCCATCTGGTTAGCAGAGCGCAAAACCGGCGTAATTAAGCCACCATCGGGCATAGCTACGGCTACGGCCACGTTAATCGCCCCGTGGTATTGGATTCCTGCGTCGCTATAGCTGGCATTAACTATAGGATGTTTAGCGAGGGTGTTGGCTACTGCTTTTGCTAACAGGGCCGTCATGGTGACACCCTTGGATTTTAGCTGTTGATAGAGTTGATCCAGTAGGTCGGTGGTGATAGTGTAGCCCACTTGGAAGGTGGGAACCTGTAGGCTAACCGACATATTCTGGGCGACGGCTTTTTGCAGAGTGGTGAGGGGAACGGTCCGACCGACCGGGGCGCTGGCTGGAATCGGGGCTTTAGGAGCCGCTACAGGGACGCTGACGGGTTGCGGGGGAGTAATGACGGGAGCGGGGGCGGTGCTGACTTTTCCTGTCGCTTTTTCTACGTCTTCGGCGATAATTCGTCCGTGGGGGCCGCTACCCACTAGGGTTTTCAGATCCACCTTTAATTCTTTAGCCAGTTTCTTGGCCCTGGGAGAGGCGACTAAGCGGCCATTATCTTTAACGGCGGCGACGGGGATCGAAACGGGAGGCGGAGCGATTTCTGGGGTCTCTACGGGCTTGCTAGGGGCGGCTGCGGCGGTTTTTCCCTGAGCTTTGGCCAGTTCAATTTCCGCTTCAGTTTCGGCAATATAGGCGATCGCTTCCCCCACGGGTGCTTCCTGGCCAGCTTCGACTAAAATTACAGCGAGATAGCCATCATAAAACGATTCCACGTCCATGTCGGCTTTGTCGGATTCGACCACTAACACCGTTTCCCCTTTGCTGACTTTTTCCCCGGGGGACTTCACCCAAGAAACTATTTTTCCTTCGGTCATGGTGGAACTGAGCGCGGGCATGAAGATATCTCGAATCATGGTGGAGTGCTTCTATCTCTAATGTTTTGAGCCATAGCGCATTTTACCACAGTTGATGGGGTTGGGGGGCTTTTCAGTGAGCAGTAATCAGTGAGCAGTAATCAGTAATCAGTGAACTGCAAACTCACATCTGATAACTGCAAACTCACATCTGGTAACTGATAACTGATAACTGATAACTGGTGACAGAGGGAAAAAGAGAAGGGAAAACGGCCCCTTCTCTGCCGTATCTAGACAAAAATTGTTCTAGTTGCCAATATGGACCGGTTGTGCTTGCAGAGATTCGACTAAACCGCGCACGGCTGCCACCATAGCCACTTCATTATCCAATTGATTGATCGCCGAACCCACACCGATGCCGGCCGCTCCAGCAGCGATCGCCATCGGTGCGGTAACGCTGGATAAACCGGAAGCGCAGAGGACGGGAACTTTAACCGCATGGGAAATAGCGTGGGCTGCCGCTAAAGTCGGGGCAGCTTTTTCAATCAGTCCCAAAATACCGGCGTGACGGGGTTGACTGCTAGTGCCGCCTTCGGTTTGAATAATGTCGGCACCCTGACTAACTAAAGCTTCCGCTAGTCTCACCTGTTCATCGAGGGGCAGCCGATGGGGAACTGTCACAGACAGGGTAATTTCGGGCAGTAGGTCGCGAGTTTGACGGGTGAGGGCTAAAACTTCCGCCGCCTCAAAAATGCGTCCTTGGGCATAAAAACTATCGAAATTACCGATCTCAATTAAATCGGCCCCGGCCGCCACTGCCATCACCAACAATTCTGGATCGACGGCCGATACACATACGGGCAAATTTGTCAAGGCTTTTACCGCCCGAATTAGGTCAGCATTGGCGGCAATATCGACAAAAGTTGCTCCTCCGGCTGTAGCGGCTTTAACTACTGAGAGAACCTGCGAGCGATCGAAATTATTTAACCCACTAATCACTTTCAGGGCATGACGACGGGCGAAGGCTTGCTGTAAGGCAAAATTGATCATTAATCTACACCTATCTGGAATTCTCAAAAAACATTTTCCCACCTTCTCGCTGATCAGAGGGTGGGATTTGAGAATTCTTAGGGAAATTTTCTTTAATTTAGGTGTTGATTCTCTTGGTTTTTGCGCTTGAGGTTTTGCAGTTGTTGCAGCAGTACCTCGATTTCCGCTTCTAAATGGAGATATTTAACCTGTTGGTCAGCTTGGTAGGTGGTGCGAATCTGTTTCATGGCGGAGGATTCCTTAGTTAGTACAGTTGTCATAGCGGTATCTATAGAGTGCTGATTATGTTTAATTGTTTCAATTTGTGTATAGTACCTTAACAATGTCTTAAAGAAAACCTTTTTATGGTAGTTTCTCAACTGGCACAGGATGAAAGAGGGGAAAAATTCTTGCAACCAAGGGGATCGGAGTGCGATATACTCAGTCGCGAACGATATTGGCAAGCATGACCATGGTAGCGGTAGCAATTTTAGCAGCGGGTAAGGGAACCCGAATGAAGTCCAGTCTTCCGAAAGTTTTACATCCCCTCGGCAGTCGATCGCTAGTGGAACGGGTCCTTAATGTCAGCGAATCCTTACATCCTCGGCGAAAACTGGTGATTATCGGTTATCAAGGGGAACAGGTGCGAAATACTCTACAGCATCTCGAGGATATCGAATTTGTCGAACAAAAGGAACAGTTAGGCACTGGCCATGCTATTCAGCAGTTAATCCCCCATTTAGAGGACTTTCAGGGGGATTTGTTGGTCTTAAATGGCGATGTTCCCCTGTTGCGTCCCGAAACCTTGCAAAATCTTCTCCAGATTCATAAAAACCATGGTAACGCTGCCACCCTCTTAACTGCTAACCTCCCTAACCCGAAAGGTTACGGTCGAGTTTTTTGTGATGGCAATAATCTCGTTAAGCAGATTGTCGAAGAAAGAGACTGTACCGATGCCCAACGACAAAACCACCGGGTTAATGGAGGTATATACTGCTTTAATTGGTCAAAATTAGCGGCGATACTGCCTAATTTAACCCCCAATAACGATCAAGGTGAGTATTATCTCACGGATGTGGTCAATTTTCTCGCTCCCGTCATGGCTGTGGATGTGGAGGATTGTTTAGAAATTAGTGGCATTAATGATCGCAAACAATTGGCCGCCGCCTATGATATCCTGCAAACTAGAGTCAAAGATGATTGGATGGCCGCTGGAGTCACCATAATTGACCCCGATAGTGTCACCATTGAGGATACTGTCACCCTCAGTGCCGATGTGATTATCGAACCCCAAACCCATCTGCGCGGTGAGACGATAATCGCTTCTGGTTGTCGTATAGGTCCGGGGAGTTTAATCGAAAATAGTCGGATAGGCAGCGATGTAACGGTCTTATTTTCGGTTATTTCTGATAGTCAGGTGGATTCTGGTTGTCGCATCGGTCCCTATGCTCATTTGCGCGGAGAAGCGAAAATTGGGGCTAATTGTCGAGTCGGTAATTTTGTTGAAATTAAAAAAAGTGACATCGGCAATAAAACCAATATTGCCCATTTATCCTATCTGGGAGATGCCACTTTAGGGGAAAAAGTGAACGTTGGTGCGGGAACAATTACTGCTAATTACGATGGTGTGAAAAAACACCAAACTATGATCGGCAGTGGCACAAAAACTGGGGCAAATAGTGTTTTAGTAGCCCCTTTAAAATTAGGAAAAAATGTCACCGTGGCTGCGGGTTCAACTATCACTAAAAATGTCCCCGATAATGCTTTAGTTATTGCTCGGGAAAGTCAGCGTGTGATCGAAAATTGGGCAGATCAGTTTCAGTAGGTTAATTCCGGGATTTAAGGTAAGAAAACTGTTGCTAAATTCCGAGATTAGAGTCAAGATAAACGGGGAGGGAAAGAAAGAGGGGTTGAGTACCATTCAACCGGCGTTGCTGATTTGAGATATGAATCTTCTTTTGTGGGATTTTTAAAACCTAGACCCAAACTAACTTTTGGATGGGTGCAAGATTGTCATTCATACCTTGATTCAGCAACGCCCCTCTCAGATTAACTCCTGTCAGTTCGCCGTAACAGACAAGCAAGTGATTTTTGTCTGTTGCAATTTATTTTAATTTTCCAAAGTCTTAATTGTAACCACCTGCGGCGGTGTAGAATCAGATGGATAAATAACATCTAATTGTACTTTTATTTGAGTTCCTGGTTTTAAATCTAGTTTTAATAAAGGATCTAAAACCTGCCCTGTTCTATGCCATAAATGTACATAACGGGTTTGTTGTTTACCTTGATCATCGCTATATTTTAAACGCACTGTACCACGGAAAAAGGGAAAGTCTAATGATGGTTTTCTAAATTTAATTCCTTTTTCAGATAGTCTATCTTCTTTTAATGGAGTTTCTAAAGTGATGCTAACTGTCTGATTTTTATTAGTGTTATTAGTTAAAGGTATGTTGAGTTGATATTCTACCCCATAGTTACCATGTGCTTCGTAAGCAGTATCAGGATACCGCACTAGCATTTTTGCGGTTTGGCTTTGTTCTGTTCCTAACCTTCCACCCCGTAAGGTGGCTATGGGATAAGAAATAGTTTTACCTGGTTCGGGAATAGTCAGGGTTTGGGTTTTGGTGTTGTCTGTGAGGTTTGCTTTCCATGTTGCACCTTCGGATATACCTGCGACTCTGCTGTAAATTAATTGACCTCCTTTTGCATCTGGGGGTGTGGGGGTTTTATCTCTTGGTCCTGCAAAGTTACCGTTATTTAATAAGTCTTGCCATTCTTTTAATGTGGGTGCGCGCTCGCTACCATCAGCATTTTTTTTCGCAAACATGGCTAAACTCGCTGCATAAATTTTACCACTGCTATTTAATCGGAAAAAACTGGATCTGCCATTGACAGGTTTTTCTAAATTTCTGACTGGGATAGGATGGTTTAATAACATTTGACTTCCCCCAGCAGGAATGACTATTCTTGCTGGAAATTCTTTTTGACGTACTCCCCGCAAAACATCCGCTAATGCTCTTGCACCTGGTCCAGAAAATGCTTTACCATCGTTATTTTCTATGTAGGGTTGCAAGGTGACAAACGGTGCTTCTGTCATTAAATAACTCGCACCTTGTAAAATATTAATAGTGATAGGTTTTTGACTGGGATTATGTAAAATTACTCCTATATATAAGGTTTGTAAATCCTTGGGAGTGTGGGTATAATGATGAGCAAATAAATCAAATCTGCCTTGAATGGGAAAGTTTAAATGTGCGGCTGGAACTTTTTTGTTATTAGGTGTAAAAGTAGAAAGTAGAATACCTTCATTTTTGATCCATTCTGGACTGTTGCTATTAAAAACAGGTATTTTATCTAAACTACCAGGTAAAGGGCGCACTTCTCCAGTTTGTACAATTTCTTGGGGTGCTGGTTTTGCAGGTGTTTGGGCGTTTACTTGATTTTTCTGATGATAGCTATTGAAAGTTGTACAGCCGATAGTTTGAGTAATCGCTAATCCTGATATGATGATGAATACAGGTTTGAGGATGTGGTTTTTTGCTTGCAAAGTTCCCATAATTTGATTTTTCCAGTAAGTTTGCCATTTGCCAGTTTGCCGTTTGCCCGGAGCATCTCATTTATGCAAGTGAGTAATTATACTTGTCCCTAAAACTGGTTTCTAGCAAGGCTTTCAAAATAGCTTGACATAAAACCTAATTTAGGGGTTACAAAGGTGTTTCCGCTCCATACCCCAGAGGAATCCCACTGGCATCTTCATTAAATGTAACATCGAGTACCCAATGGAGACTATTTTCAATACTCCAATGTCTGCGAATCACCTCGGCCTGTTTTTGGGCATCTGCTGCTAAACTACTGATGAAGAAGCGAATTTCTGTAGTAGTTTTATTCCATAATTGGCGGACACTGCGAACTATGACTACTGCAGCTCTAACCAGTAATTTAGATAGGTTAATGGCTTATCAGTTTACTGTTTACTGATTACTGATACTGATTAAGGCGTTAAATTTGCGCGATGAAGCATGAAATGCTATAAAAATCTCAGTCCTCCCTATAGAAAAGAGTAGAAACTTTATGGCACGCACCGAGTCCACAATGTTAGATTTGGGGACAAAAGCTCCCAGTTTTGCCTTACCCGATGTGGTTTCGGGTGAAACTATCTCTCTGGACAGCTTTGCGGCTAAAACCGCTCTGTTAGTCATCTTCCTCTGTGAACATTGTCCCTTTGTTAAACACATTCAAGAAGAACTTACCCGTCTAGGTCGCGATTATGCTAACACCAATCTGGGCATCCTCGCCATTAGTTCTAATGATGTGGAGAAATATCCCGATGATTCGCCAGAAAATTTGAAAAAAATGGCGATAACTCTTGACTTTAAATTCAATTTATGCTATGACGAAAGCCAAGAAGTGGCGAAAGCTTACACGGCAGCCTGTACTCCCGATTTTTTCCTCTTTGATAGTCAGCGCCTTCTAGTCTATCGCGGTCAATTGGATGATAGTCGTCCTAGTAATGGAATACCGGTGACAGGCAAAGATCTCCGCACCGCTATTGACAAGGTTTTAAGCGGTCAACCGGTGCCGACGGAGCAAAAACCGAGTTTAGGCTGTAATATCAAATGGAAACTGGGTAATGAGCCACCCTATTACGGTTAATTAACGAAGGGTGTAGGGTGTGGGGTGTGGGGAAGTGGGGAAGTGGGGAAGTGGGGAAGTGGGGAAATGGGGAAATGGGGAAATGGGGAAGCTGTCTCATCACCCTATCGCCCCAAAACCCTATCACCCTATCTCCTGAATACTGACGACCGACGACCGACTCCTCACCCCACCAACAAACTTTTTGCCGCAAACCCTACTTATGAGACTATTTCAACAGCGTAACCGATTGCTGTGCTAATAGGGCAGTACCATAGGCCGCTTGCTCCTGTTTAGATAAAAGCACGGGAACCCCTAAATGACGCTGACGAATTATCCTCCAAGTCGAATTTTTTGCCCCACCACCCGCACTATAAACTCGCTGTAATTTATTGGCCCCCAATTCCTGTAAACGCTGATAACCTAAAGCTTCAATGCGGGCAATACTTTCTAGTAAACCATGCAAAAATTCTCGAGGATTATCGGGCCGTGGAGTCAGTTTCACGGGTAAAAAAGGATCATTAATGGGAAAGCGCTCGCCCGCTTTTAGTAGAGGATAATAATCTAAATTACTTTCTTTTTGTCCATCTATTGCTAAACTATAATTTCTCAATTCTTGATCAGAAAAAAACTTCTTTAACACTGCTCCTCCCGTATTGGATGCCCCACCAGTTAACCACAAATTTCCTAAACGATGACTATAGATGCCATAGTTACTATCATCAACTTTCTGGCTACTTAATAATTTTAAGACTAAAGTTGAACCTAAAGATGTCACTGCATCCCCTAAAGAATTAGCACCACTGGCTAAAAATGCCGCTATGCTGTCGGTGGTTCCCGTATAAATTAAACAATCTTTCGGGATAGCAAAACGAGTCACTAAATCCGGTTTAATAGTATCGATCGCTGTACCCGGGGTAAAAATTTCCGGCAGTAAATTAAACATCGGTAAATTCTCTAACCAATGGGGATAACAGAGATTTTCGAGATCATAACCTAACTTTAAGGCATTGTGATAATCACTAATTCCCAGCTTACCGTGCAGCAGAAATGCTAACCAATCAGCTTGCGAGAGAAAATAATGCGCTTGGGAAAAAATTTCTTGCTGACTCCACCAAAATAATTTAGCTAAACTGGAGGTAGCACTAATCACGGGATGGTGAGGAGGTGCTATAGCTTTAATTGCTTCTAAAAAGGCAATTCCTCGCCCATCATTGTATAATATGGCCTCAGAAAGAGGATTACCCCAATTATCACATAATAACACCGTCGAGGAAGTACCGTTAATCGCGATCGATTTAAGTTCTGAACGCACCGAATCCCCTAGATTATCCAATAAATAAAATAGGGCCTTTTGCCAATCCTGAAAATTGGCATTAGTGAAGGGATAATGAACCTCAGCGACGATATTTTTGCTAGAATCAATAGCAATCGCTCGCGCTCCCGATGTGCCAAAATCAATACCTAAAGATAAACCCATAGATGTCTTCACAACCCCCTCATTCTGGCTACCATTGGGATGGTATCACTCCCCGATTCTTTGAAGGTTGGTACTTCCGAGTCATGATTCCGCAATTAGCCGACGGATTCGCCTTTATGTATTCTATTCAAGACCCAAGGGGCGGTCAAGTCAATAGCGGCGGAGCGGTACAAATTTTAGCCATAGAATCTAATTATCTTTGTCGCACTTTTCCCGATACGGATAAATTTTGGGCAAGTCGTCAGGAATTAGCCATTATCCATTGGGGAAAAACTAACTTAAAAACCCGTCCCTGTCTGCTTTCCCCGTGGGATTTTTTTGAGTCTATTCAAGAGGGTTATCAAGCAACGGCACACCAGCAGCAAGGACGAATTTATGATCCTGTCACCGGAGAAATCTGTCAATGGGATTATTGCGTTGAAACTAGGTACAGTTGGGGAGATAAAAAGCGTCCACCGCAAGCAACAGCAGGAATATTATCTTATTTACCGATTTTTGACCCGGGTTGGCAGATTTTAACTGCCCATGGTTTAGCAACGGGAATGATTACCCATCGGGGAAAAAATTACCCATTTGAGAATGTACCTTTTTATAGCGAGAAAAATTGGGGTTATTCTTTCCCGGAAAAGTGGTTTTGGATTAATTGTAATGCTTTCCCTGAAAATCCCGATTTAACCTTAACCGCAGTGGGTTCTACCCGAAAAGTTCTCAACTGGACGGAATCGGTGGGAATTATCGGTATTCACTGGCAAAATCGCTTTTATAAGTTTGATATCTGGAATTCTCAACTAACTTGGACAGTGCAACCCTGGGGATATTGGGAAATGAGGGCAACTAACGAGAATTATACCATTGTCTTAATCGGGATCAGTGATCATCCTCCCGATCGCGTGCGTGTACCCACGGAAAAAGGTCTCTGTTTTGCTTGTCAAGATACCCTCAAAGGTAAATTATCGATAAAATTGGCTGATAGTCGTGGTAAAACCCTTATAAATGCCTCTAGTCGTCTAGCTGGTCTCGAAATTGGCGGTATTTGGCCATCAGCTTGGATTAAACAGTGATTTAAATCACCATTACGAGGGGAGAATATCCAGTTATCTGGCTGCATCTCAGACAACATTGAGAGGCAGCCTCGATATTCTCTAGAAAATGCTCGATTACCAGCTAATTACTTTAACCGTTTCCTTAAATAAATTTGCTTCTAGGGAATCGGGGGAACTTGTCACCACACCGGCAATTAGATCTTCGGGTTTTATGGCTGCTTGTTTCATACAGGAGGGACAAATTAAGACTTTTCCCCCTTGACTGATGAAATCTACTAACATTGCTTGCAGGGTTTTACCGGTGATACCGTTAGTGTGTTGAGGAATGGTCGTCGCTGCCAGGTGTACCCCTGTAATATTCAAAAAAATGGTGGTTGAGTGACCTTTTTTCAGCATATTGGTGGCGACACCAATGGCCATTGCAGCTCGCCAAGGATCATCGGTGGTTAAATTAACAAATAAATCGGATTTTTGTTGACCGACAGCGATTATTGCTTCGTTAGTTTGTACTGGAGAAAGGGAAGGATTAGCCAAGACTGGGATAGATGTAACTAAGGATAATCCGACAAGGGAACCAAGGGCTAAAGATTTTAATAACATTTTCTTGTCCTCTTGCTGCTGGGTGCAATGAAAACATTTTCATTATGATAACTTCTGGAAAATCTTGTCAACAGACAGCCTGTCAAACTTTAATTTTTGTTGCGGATAACAAAAACCATCTACTAATAAAAATGATAATTATTTACTTATCTAACATTTTATCTAATCTTTCCTGAATCAATAAAGCCAGGGAAGAACGCAGAAAAAATAAAGCAAATAACCCCGCTAGACTGAAGGGAATAATAGCTAGTTTACTATAGTTGGTGTCTAATAAAAATATGGCTGAGACAATGCTAAATCCCAATAGACAGACATTAATTAATACTTTAATTCCCAGATAAATTCTTTTCAGAAGTCGTTCATTTTCCCGTGACTTAACTTGAAAAACTAAATTTCCTCGCTCGATTTTTTCCTCTAATTGACGGAGCATTCTTTCGTTTTTATTACCTTTTTGCCATTGTTGTTGAAGAAAAGTGCGTGCTTGATTAGCTAGGGTAAGCATTGTCTTGGTAGTTCCTCCTGATACCGCTAGACTTTTCACAAAAGGTTGACTAGCTGCTAATAAATTATACTGGGGATCTAAAGAGCGGGCAATCCCATCCAAAGTAGTGACAGATTTAATAATAAAAGTCATTTGGGGAGGTAAGCGAAAAGGTTGCTGTTTAAACATTAAATACACTTGATCGCTTATTTGTTCAAAGGCCCTCACATCTACCGGTTTATCGCGAAATTCATCCAAAAGAAACTGCACGATATTTCGCACAGGTTGCAGGTCTCTAACGGGTTCAATTAACCCCATATACATCAAAGTTTTTAAGACTGTTTCCGTATCCTTTCTCAAGACAGCGAAAAAGGTTTCGATCATTTGATCTTTAGCGACGGATTTTACCTCGAACATCGTGCCGAAATCGTAGAAAATTAACTCCCCTTCCTGACTAACTGCCATATTACCCGGATGGGGATCTGATTGAAAAAAACCATCCTGTAATAATTGTTTGAGATAGGAACAGATCCCCAGTTGAATAATCCCATCTACGTTAATACCATTAGCTAGTAAAGTCTCTCGATCATCGACTTTAATCCCCGGCACATACTCCAAAGTTAAGACCTTGCGGGTGGTATATTGCCAGTAAACTAAAGGGACTTTTACCTGGGGATAATTCTTAAAATTTTCCCGAAAGCGATCGGCATTTTTGCCCTCATGAATATAATCGATTTCTTGAAAGAGTAGCTCAAAGAATTCTTGATAGATAGCTTCTAAATTATATTTTTTCACCCCGGGGAAAATATTCAACCAACGGGTGAGACGATGCAACAATTCAAAATCGAGATTAAATAGTCCTTCTAGATTCGGTCTTTGTACCTTAATAACGACTTCTTCCCCACTTAATAACCGCGCTCGATGCACTTGTCCTAAACTGGCACAAGCGAGGGGAGATACGGTAAAACTTTCAAATAAATTATCTATGGTTTGTCCTAATTCTGTTTCAATAACTCGGATCGCTTCTTGACTATTAAATTCGGGAACTCGATCCTGTAATTTGGTTAATTGTTCGATATATTCGAGCGGAATTAAATCTGCTCGCGTCGATAAAGATTGTCCAATTTTAATAAAAGTTGGTCCCAAATTCATGAGGCGATCAACTAACCATTTCGCTCTCCTTTGCCGTTTTTTGCCCCTATTAGCCCCCGTTAAACGATCCCAGAGCAAAAAAGTCAAAAACTGCATTGTAAAGCTAAATATTTCCAATTGACGAATAATTGGTGATCGCAAGCTTTGCTGCCAATGTAAAGATTTCGAGGAATCAAAGGGAGTAAGCATCAGTTATCAGTTATCAGTGATCAGTTATCAGTGATCAGTTATCAGTGATCAGTTATCAGTGATCGGTTTCTATTGGCTGCATTGGTGAGTAATTCCTCTAAAATAAGTTGCCGAGGCCTTCAGCAAAACCGATCCACAGGGTTTCTCATAAAGATGAAGTATGGATTAAACCTTGCCCAAGTAAGGATTCCAGTCGCCAAAACTCATCTATCTGAGAAACGCTGTCAAGTATTCCCTTCCGGTTTAAGAATTCGCTGGTAAAAATCCTGATTTTCAGCTTTTAATCTCTGGGACGGGGTAAACCCAGATCTACCGCTAGACGATGACCGCAAGCAAAACCGGAAAAGGCCACCGCATTTAATCCTTGACCGGGGAAGGTACTATCTCCCACACAATAAAGATTAGGAATAGCTGTGCGATTAAAGGGCATTCCTAACAAGCCTAACAGCTTTCTTCGCGGTATTGGGCCGTAAGTGCCATCGATTCTATTCAAAAAGCGGCGATGGGTGCGAGCCGTGCCAATTTCGATATAATCTAATCCTGTATCTAGTTTGGGAAAGAGTTTTTTCAGGCGATCGATGAGACGATTAGCGGCGGCCTCTTTTTTCTGTTGATATTCTTGGGGGGGCAGTTTTTGCCATTGATCGATCCAGCTAGGGGTGAAAGTATGAATGATATGATGGTCCCGGGGTGCTAGGGAGGGATCGAGTAAGGTAGGAATAGAAACAAAGATAGTTCCCTGTTCTGCTTCCATATTTTCCCAATCTTCTAGTAAAATATGGTGACATTCGCTTCCTGATGGTAACACATCGGCCTTGACTCCCAGGTGTAAACTTAGGAAACTGGGGGATTTTTGATAGCGTTTTTGCCAATTTTTTTCGCTGCGGGGGAGAGATTCTGGGGGGAGTAGTTTCTCGAAGGTATCCCAACGGGTGGCATTAGAAACAATCTTTTTAGCGCAATATTCCTTACCATTGGTCAATCTTACCCCGATCGCCCGTCCTGCATCTAAAATAATCTCAGCTACTCTCGCTTGATACTGGATTTCACCACCAGCTTTTGCCAATCCCTCGACTAACTTGAGGGCAATCTGTCCCACTCCCCCCCGGGGATAGTTAATTCCCCCGTAATGGCGATCGCTAAAGACCATTCCCGCATTAATCATCGGAGTGCGATCGGCGGGTACTACCGACCAACAATAACATTCCATATCGATAAATTTCAATAATTTCGGGTCTTTAATATATTTTCTGGCCACATCTCCCGCATTTTGGGGTAAATACTTGACCAATCCCAAACAGGATAAAGGATGCTGGAAAAAAACCCTAGTCAGATAGCGGGGTTCTTCCAATGATAGTAAATCCATACTATTGAGGCAATTAAACACCTGCCAGCATTCATCGTAAAAGCGCCGGATACCGGTTTTTTCTGCGGGAAAATGGCTAATTAATTCCTGTAAAAATTGTTCGTAGTCGCGGTGAACTTTTAGGTCTAATCCGTCCGGGAGATGATAATGAATCTGGACGGGATCGGCAATGGTTTCGATACTCATATCCACCGCTGCCAAAGCCTTGGTTAGGAGGTTAGTCGTCCCCTTTTTGCCAAAACCAAAAATCATCGAAGCGCCCACATCAAAACGATAACCCTCTCGTTCAAAATAACCCGCGCTGCCCCCCGGAATCAGATAACTCTCTAAAACTAGGACTTTTGCCCCTTTTGCCGCTAATTGCGTCGCTGTCACCAATCCCCCGATTCCCGACCCAATCACGATCGCATCGTACTGATTACTCATAACCCAACTTTATAAATTTTTGTTTCAGTCTTCCATTGTAACCCTTGACTAGCGGTCAGTTATCGGCTAATTTTTGGGAGCAAAAAATTTGGCGGACGATATGCCTACGGCACTAATACTGATTATGGACAATTGAAAATTAATTTAGACAGGGCAAGAAAAATCTACAGCAACTTAGAAAAAGAGCTTGAAACTTAAGCTAAATTCTCGATACTATAATGATTATGTCGGCAAGTAACCCCTATCTTGAATACTGGCAAAAACGCCAGAAAGAACAGCAGGAATATAATCAAAAATTAGCCCAAGAAGCCAGGAAAAAGCTTCCGCCAGTTATTGATTATCTAAAAGAAAATTTCCCAATTACCAAAATTATCCTGTTTGGTTCTCTAGTTAAAGGTAAGTTTCAGGAAACTTCTGATATTGATCTAGCAGTGGCTGGCATACCCCCAGAACGTTTTTTTCAAGCTTTAGGAAAAGTTAATTTAATTAGCGATCACCAGATTGATTTAAAGCCTATAGAAGACTTAGAACCTCATTTCCTTAAAAGAGTTTTGCAAACAGGAGAATGTCTTTATGCGTCCGATGAGTGCCAGTGAATTACAAGAAATCGCCCTTGATATTGCCCCGGAAGTTAATAGATTAAATCAGCTAGAAAGCCCAATGCGTTTAGTTCAAGCGGCAATGCTAACCAACCCAGCACTAGCCGATATTTGTGCCGAAAGTTTAGCCCTAAAACTCCATAACTTCTATACAGGATGTGAACGAATTTTTCAAATTATCGCTTCTGAGTTAAATGGTGGTTTACCATCTAGTTATGACTGGCATAGAAGGCTATTAAATCCTATGAGTAAACCTCAAGATTATCGTCCTGCTGTATTACGAGAAGATACGGTGTATAAACTTAATGAAATACCTCAGCTTTCGGCAGGTTGTTTGCAATATATACGGGGTTGAATTGGAAAAACAAAAATTAGAAAATCTGGTTAATAACTATTATAATACATGGCTAGAAGTCCAAGAAGATATTAATAGTTTTATCCTTTGGTTAAAAACCACAGCAGACAGTCTTAATTAAACTGATATGAAACTACTTTACACCTTAACAGCCTACCCCCCTGCCATCGGTGGAGCGCAACTGCATCAACATCTTTTAGCCCAACAACTGCACCAAAAACACCCAATCCAAGTTATTACCCACTGGAACCAAAATCGCACGGATTGGCTCCTAGTAACCACCCTGAAAGCACCCCAAAAAACTCAAAATTATACAATTGATCATATTCCAGTTCATCAAATTGGCATTAGTCTTCAGGATAAACTTAAACTCTTACCTTATCTGCCCATATATTATCCCTTAATGTCTCTTGCTCTGCCCAAAATTGCCGATATTTTAGAGAGTTATTTAACTAATTATGCCCAAGATAAAGATTTAATTCATAACGTCAGAATTGGTCGCGAGGGACTCAGTTACGCTTCCTATAATATCGCTAAAAAACTAGATATTCCCTTCGTTTTTACCCCTGTGCATCATCCCCGGTGGGTGGGGTGGCGCTACCGAGAATATATTAAACTTTATCAATTAGCTGATGCGGTGATTACCCTAACCAATAGCGAAAAACAAATCCTGATTAAATTAGGAGTAAAAGAAGACAAAATTCATACCACTGGAGTCGGTCCAATTCTTGCCGCTAATGCTGATCCCGAAGATTTTAAACAACGTTATCAAATCAATGAACCGATGGTACTTTTTTTGGGGCAACACTATCCCTACAAAGGTTATCAACAACTCCTACAAGCAGCTAGTCAAATTTGGCAAAAAATCCCCGAAACGAAATTTGTTTTTGTCGGTCCAAGTGTGGGCAATTCTGAACAGATTTATGCCCAATATCAAGACCATAGAATCATTCGTTTAGGTAGTGTGGATTTACAGACCAAAACCGACGCTTTGGCTGCTTGTACTCTCCTCTGTGTGCCTTCAACCCAAGAAAGTTTTGGGGGAGTTTATACAGAAGCTTGGAGTTTTGCTAAACCCGTCATCGGTTGTGATATTCCTGCGGTTGCTGAGGTTATTTCTCAAGGGGTTGATGGCTTTTTAGTCCCCCAAGAATCTCAATCCATAGCCGAGACAATTTGTCAAGTATTATTAGCTAATAATTTAGCCGCTAGTCTCGGAATAGCCGGTCAAAGAAAAGTAGAAGAAAAATTCACTTGGCAACGATTAGCAGAAAAAACTGAGCAAATTTATCGAGATTTACTAGCTAAATAAGTTAAGTCAAAAAACACAATCTTTCACTGATAAGTTAACCAATAAATGAACAAGTCTAGAAATTATGGCATCGAACCATGATCTCCTCGCTATCTTTCCGCCTCTCGAATATTGATAAAAGAAATGATCAGCGTTCAGCTTACCACCGACTAAGGGCAAGAGCTTTAATCCATTTGAATTGACTTTTTTTTCCGAACCGTCAACTTTATTTGACAGTGGTTATTCTGACTTGAAAAAATTAAGTACCTAAGCAAAATTAATTACACATATCTAACCACCTCTTGCCTCTTGCCTCTTGCCTATCTTCACTAGGAAATTAATTTTGCACGACTACTTATTTAACCTACTTCCGATGATGGCTGTACTTTCTGGCCTATTTTCGGTTCCGTCCCTGCCAACAATCTTTTAATATTACCCTGATGACGAACAATCACATAGATTCCCCCCATCAAACTAAATAAAATATAGGGGAGAGGTTGACCCAAAACAACCATTAAAATATTCACCACCAGCGCCCCGATAATCGAACCTAAAGAAACAATCCGGAAAAGTGCGAGCATAACCAAAAAACTCGCCAAAGTTCCGCAAGCCACTAGGGGATTCATCACTAATAAAACCCCTAAACTGGTGGCGACGGATTTACCCCCGCTAAAATTCAAAAAAATCGATTTACTATGACCGATGACTGCCCCCAATCCTGCCCCAATAATTAACCAGTAATACCAACTTTCTGGGAGAGGATTGATATCAATAAAATATAGTCCTCGTACCAGGGCCACCGCCGCCATTCCTTTTAACATATCAATTAATAACACCGTCGCCCCGGCAGTTTTTCCCAGAGTTCTCAACACATTGGTGGCCCCAGTGGAACCGGAACCATAGTCACGAATATCGATACCTTTGCTGTATTTACCGATTAAATAACCCGTGGGAATCGAACCGAGCAGATAGGATAAAAGTAAGATAGTAAGACTGATAAGAATCGGAATAAGCATAAATTAACCCCAATTTTTAGCAAGAGCGAGCGCCGTTATCAGTGTATCAGCCCGAAGACAAAAAACCACTCACAGGGAACCATAGACGGGAATTGCCGCCCCGCGCAAGTCTTTCGCCCCTTCCCCCGCTAGAAAACAGATCACCTCGGCTAGAGATTGGGGACTTACCCAGTCCTTGGCATTTGCCTCTCCCATCGCTTCCCGGTTGCCCGGAGTGTCAATAATACTGGGCAAAACCACGTTAGCAGTAATATTAGTCTGTTTGGTTTCTTCTGCGATCGCTTGGGTTAAAGCCACTACCGCCGCTTTCGAGGCACAATAGGCGGCCAAATTTGCCCCCGGTTGTACGGCACCACGAGAACCGATAGTGACGATACGACCATAATTATGAAGTTTCATCGAGCGTAAACAGTGTTTACACAGTAAAAAAGTGCTATGGAGGTTTAAATCGAACATTTTTAGCCAATCTTCATAGCTAAACTCCTCCGTCGCCCCCATGGTAAAACCCCCGACTAGATGAATTAAAACATCGACCCGACCGAGATCATCAATTAATCTAGCCACGGCAGTTTCTTGGGTTAAATCCACCCTGACAAAGCGAATACGCTCAAATTCCGCCGCACTCAGCCGAGATTTCAGACGACCCACCTCCCTTTCCTCCCGATAGGTCATGGTCAGATGACCGCCATGGTGTAAAACCGCCGGAGTGACTCCTAAACCCAGTCCTCCCGTACCGCCGGTCAGCAATACCCGTTTATCTTTCATATTGATTGATAGATAGTCGATCGCTCCAATTATAGACGATTTAACCAGTCAATTAGGCAATATTACAGCCTTTCTCCCTGAACTAGGATTCCTTCATCGCTTGTTTTTTCTCCGCCTTCAGGTCGCGACTGCTGGCGGCGGCAATTTCCGCATCCATCAGGGTGCGTCCGGTGGCCGCTAGATAGACATCATCGAGACTAGGACGGGATTGGGCCATGCTGAACACGGGTAATCCCGATTCGGCTAGGGTTTGTTCAATTTTGCTTAAAGGATTGCTATTCGCCGCCACGATGAGATTAAGGGAGTTACCCTGGGCGGTATTAACTATCACTTCCTCGACAAAAGGCAGACGGGATAATAACTCCTTCGCTTTTAGGGCCTCTTCCTCTGGGGAAAATTCTCGCACTTTTAGGGTAATGCGATCGCCGCCCAGTTGCTCCTTCAGTTGTGAGGGGGTACCGCGAGCGATGACGATACCATTGTCGATAATTGCCAAGTTATCGGCCAAGGCGTCAATTTCTTCGAGATAATGGCTGGTAATTAACACACTGGTTCCGGCCGCCCGCAATTGTCGCAGAAAATCCCAGACAATCAAACGACTTTCGATATCGAGTCCCACAGTCGGTTCATCCAGCACCAAAACTTCCGGCTGGTGCAGTAATCCCGCCGCTAAATCCAGCCGTTTTTTGATGCCGCCGGAATAGGTCCCCGTTTTTTTGTCGGCGTATTCCTCTAATCCTAAAAGATTTATTAATTCTTTGATGCGCTCTCTTGACTTTTGAGCGGGAATGTGATATAGAGCCGCTTGTAGTTGCAACAGTTCCCGGCCCGTAAGCATTTTATCGAGGGCGACTTCTTGGGCAACGTAACCCAGGCGTTTACGGGCGGATTTGGGGTTATTCAGGGCATCGACACCCCCCACCTCGATTTTGCCGCCATCGGGTTTAGCAAGGGTACAAAGACAGCGAATCGTGGTGGTTTTCCCCGCACCATTGGGACCGAGTAAACCGAAGATTTCTGCCGCTGCCACGGTAAAGGAGATATCTTTAACCGCTGCCGTCTGACCGTAGGATTTTTTTAACTTTTCGATCGCCACCGCAAGGGTCATAAGCTGATTTTCGCCCACTTGAGCGAGACAATTTTTTTGTTAACTTTCTCGGTCTATTTTAACCCAGATTCCCCACTTCAAGGGGAAACTCTCGGCTAAAATTGGGCGTTACTTGCGATTTTATCATTCAATCCCAGCTTTTGGGGGGTAGAACCCCCACAACCCGGAGCGCATTAGTTTTTCCGTGAGATGCTTACACGCAGTTGTTAATAAGTACCTAAGCAAAATTAATTACACATATCTAACCACCTCTTGCCTCTTGCATGAGTGCCTTTTGCCTATCTTCACTAGGAAATTTATTTTGCACGACTACTTATATTTGTATAAAACTTTTTCAGCCAGCCCTATTTAATTTCTGTTCTTGTCTCCAGAATCTCTCCCTTAGTTAACTTCTTAAACCAATACCAGGCGCATAGCACTCTAGTACATTTCCCGTCAGACTGCAACTAATTAACAGATAATCACAATGAGAACAGGCGGTGCTAACGAGATGGTGTTCTAAAATATGCTGTCTTTCGGCAAAATTTCCACAATTAGGACAGCGCACTTGTTGCAGGGTGATCATAGCAAACCTCGTTAATTAGTTATCTTCTCTATATAAAGCTAGTTTTTCTTGATCCCAATCGGTTTAAGCCTATTTTTTCCTTGATCCCCATTATGGAGTCGCTAATCTGATCTGGCTAGTAATTTTTACCAAACTTTGCAATTTTTCTTGAAAAATTTAATAATTTCTTTCTAGGGTTTTTTGCCTTGATCAGATAAGTGTCGGTAATTTTAGGGAACGGAAAGCCAGAAAGTAAACTCTTAAACTGCCGATCCCTTACTGCTATAATTACGGCTGAGATTATTGATTATCCTATGAAGTACGCTCTGGTTCACGAGTGGTTAACCCCAAAGGCGACGGGGGGATCAGAATTAGTGGTTAAGGAGATTTTACAATGTCTAGAGGCGGATTTATACGCTTTGATCGATTTTGAGTCCACTAATCCCGATAGTTATCTCTATGGTCGCTCGATCGGGACAACTTTTCTGCAAAATTTCCCGAAAGCGAGAAATGGCGTACAAAAATACTTACCTTTTCTTCCCCTGGCGATCGAGCAGTTAAATTTAGAGGATTATGATGTAGTTTTATCCTCCTCCCATTGTGTGGCTAAAGGGGTTTTAATTCGACCGGATCAGGTTCACATTTGTTATTGTCACACTCCGATGCGTTATGCTTGGGATTTAACTTTTGACTATCTGGCTAATAGTAAGTTAGGACGAGGATTACCCGGTATTTTCACCCGTTATCTCTTGCATGGGTTGCGTCAGTGGGATGTGATTTCTGCTAATCGTGTGGACTATTTTATAGCTAATTCCCACCACACTGCTAGACGAATTTGGCGCTGTTATCGACGGGAGGCAAAAGTTATTTATCCTCCCGTACAAATCGAGCGTTTTCCCTACCAAGAGAAAAAAGAAGATTTTTATTTAGTAGTCTCTCGTTTGGTTAGTTATAAAAAAGTTGCTTTAATTGTGGAAGCATTTAATCAATTGGGATTACCCCTAGTGGTTATTGGAGATGGTCCACAGATGGCTTTAATCCGACAGTTAGCCAAGGATAATATTCAGATTTTAGGGGCGGTTTCCGATCGAATGGTAGCAGAATATATGTCGAAAGCAAAAGCGTTTATTTACGCTGCTTGTGAGGATTTTGGTATTGCTTTAGTGGAAGCGCAAGCTTGTGGTACTCCCGTGATTGCATTTGCTGCCGGAGGTGCTTTAGAAACCGTGCGGGATCTGCGGGAAAATTCTCCCCAGGGAACAGGATTACTTTTTGGGGAACAAAATCCCCAATCCTTGCAGGAAGCGGTTAAATATTTTGTCGATCATGCGGATAAAATTGACCCAGAAAATTGTCGGCAACAGGCTAATAAATTTACTCCAGAGGTTTTTAGAAATGCTTACAGTTTGTTTATAGAGGAACAAATTAACTTAATGCTCAAATAATCTCAGTACTATAGCTGATCTTATTTTTTGTATCCTCAATTACGATTCACCCACAAATATGAGAATTTATTTTCACTTTTAGCACAGCCGTTTCTCTGATACATGAGACTTGTTTTTGCCTCTGAAATACTTGATTAGCCAAGATTAATCCGTACTTCACCTTTGCGAGAAGGCTTTGTCTGATTGACAAAATTAGATAAAAAGACGATACTTGTGATCGAAATAATTACTGGATGAGATTCTATGAATATCCCTCAAAAACTGAGTAAAGATGCTTTGATAATGACGGCCGCTATCAATCCCGGAGCGACACCTTACGTCAAGATGTCCGATCCAGAAGAACGACTGTTTCAGTATTTATGTAGTTTAGTTTCCTGGATTCAATTTTCTAATATTTCACCAATTATTTTTTGTGAAAATACTGGCTACGACTACGACTACAGCAAAATTATTCAAATGGCTGAAAATTTTAATAAACATTTGGAAATTTTATTATTTGTAGGTAATAATGAGTCTTATAAATATGGCAAAGGCTGGGGAGAAGGCAAAATTATTGAATATGTATTTAAAAATAGTAAAGTTTTGCATCATCACAATTGTTTTTACAAAATTACTGGTCAATATTTTTTGAAAAATTGCGATGAAATTATCGATTTACACCAAGAATATGATAATATTTTCATTCAACATAAAATTCAACAACAATACTCTGATAGATTATTCAAATATACTCCAAGTATTAGCCCAAATGAAGCTTTAAAAATCACCTATCGCTCTTTAAAGAAATCTTTATTCTATCTCAAAAGAGGACAAGGATTTAGTCGGACAAATGTCGATTATCGAGTCGTGACATTGTTGTATAAAGCTAACCTCAGATTTTTTCAAGAAAATCTTATCAAATCTTACAAAAAAGTCAATGATCGAGAAGGATACGTTCTTGAAAAAGTCTATTGTGATGACTTAAAAGATCGAGACTTTTTACAAAATTTTCTCCTCAAACCTCAACTTATCGGTCGTTCAGGTGGAGGGATATTAGGCTTAGATTATGACGAATCTATTAAAACACTAGCGAGAAGCTTGATGACTTAATCAAAAGATATTTTTAGAGGCGGGTAAATTCTAATAAATTTACCCGCTTGTTTAATTTTTGAACCGACTCTTTAAAGTTGGTTCGAGTTGAGGGAATTTTGTCGGGACTAGGAGAGGAGAATCACGGCTGCATACTGGGAAAGAATCAAAGTTGTTGCTTATATCGACTCAGGTTAGCCAGGACTGGATGTTTTTTGTAGAATAAATATAAGTTGTGATGACAGAAAAGCGAGGATTATAGCCGTGCCTTGGAATCGAGTTAATCAATGGGTAGAAAAACGCTCTTTAGTGGCCCTAGAATCAGCTTATCAGAGAGCGCTCAAAATTAAAGCGATCGAAGATAAACATTTTGGGGGACAAAAAATTTCCCCGGCTGCCCTGGGAGGAAAAAGTGTTTATGATTACTTTCAAAGTACCCTAGAACGAGAATTATTACAGATACGTCTCGATTTAACTCAAGTGCGTCTGGGTAATTTTATCAATCCGCAAACTAACCCAGAAAATAATAACATCCTAGAGACTTTAAAGGTGATCGAGGATATTATCGGTAAATATCGCCTAGACTTAGAGGAATTGCTGCCCCCATTACCGAATAATCAAACCCCAAATCTGCCTAAAGCGAATCTCACTGGTGATACCTCCAGAGATAAAACTAACCAGACAATTTCTCCTGCAACCGGTAATAAATTTTTTAACTTCCAGCAAGAATTAACCCCAGAATACGAACAAACCGTTATTAAACAACTCCGTACCCTGCGACAACAGCAACGGATTGCCATTCGTTTTATCCTGATTATTATTTTAGTTCCTCTCTTGGTGCAGGTTATTAGTAGAAACTTCGTCTTTAGCCCTATTTTAAACTATTTTGGTGTGGATAGAGCGAAAATATCAGAAGTTTATATTTCTCAGGAAATTGGCGAAAAATATCTCAGGGAATTTGCTAGACTTCAAGAAATTGAAGAAATCAAGCACGTTTTAGGAGTAGTAAAAGCAGGGCATGAATCAGAAGAAAATTTTCGGGAACAGGTGCAGGAATTATTTAAAGAAGCGGGTTATGAAAGTCAAGATGGTTGGAAAAACTTACTATCCGATATCACTGGATTAATAGCCTTTATCGCCATCTTAATTTTTGGTCGTCAACAATTGGCAATTACGCGAGCTTATGTTAGTCGTTATTTTCTCAGCTTAAATGATATAACCAAAGCCTTTATCTTTATTCTCTTTACCGATATATTTGTCGGGTTTCACTCGGCGGAGGGTTGGACGGTAATCTTAGAAACTTTGTTCCGGCACTTTGGTTGGCGCGAGAATATTACATTCATTAGCTTGTTTGTGGCCACGGTTCCCGTTATCCTAGATACCATCTTTAAACTATTAATATTTAATTATCTGACTCGTAAATCTCCCACCGCCGCAACTATCCTAGAAAAGATGAACCAGTAACGCCCTATGATCCTTAGTATTGCCGATACTTTCATTAAAAGACCCGTTCTGACCACAGTTTGCTCGATTTTAATCGTTTTGATCGGAGCGATCGCTGTTCCCTTTTTACCCCTAGAAAAACTGCCCCAGTTGGCATTTATTCAGGTAGCGGTAAATGCCAACTATTTGGGAACCGATGCCAAAACCGTACAGGATAACGTTACCACGGTACTCGATCGCCAGATTAACGGGACAGAACAGATTGTTTATATGCAGTCCCAGAGTACCAATACTGGACAGAGTACGGTGAATGTCTTTTTCCCGGTGGAAATGGATCGTAACATTGCCCAAGTCTTGGTACAAAACCGTGTCAGTACCGCCGCCGCTAGTTTACCGGAAGAAGTGAACCGGCAGGGGGTGACAACCAATACCCAATCCCCCAGCGTTACCCTTGCCTACGGGATTTCCGCCAAACCGGACGAAAAGGGCAATTATCCCTACGATACGGTCTTTTTAAGTAACTTTGTCGATCGAGTCATCGATGCCGAGATTCGCCGGATCGAGGGAGTTGGTAGTACAACCATCATCGGGGAAAGGGAATACGCCCTGCGTTTTTGGCTTAATCCCGATGCTTTAGCCGCTAGGGGCGTATCGGCGGAACAAGTAGTACAGGCAATCCGAGAACAGAATATTCAGGTGGGTGCGGGGACAATTGGCGGTGATCCCAGTCCCGAAGAGCAGCAATTCCAGATCGCCATTCGCGCCGTTGGTAGGGTTGCCACCGGGGAGGAAGCAGAAAATATCGTCGTCAAAGTCGGGGAAAATGGCGATTTAATCCGCATTAAAGACGTAGGACGCGCAGAAATCGGAGCGGAAAGCTACAGTACCGCCGCCTATTTCGACAAATCCCCCGCCGTCGTCTATATCGTCTATCAGTTACCCGGTTCCAACGCTTGGAATACCGCCAAACTGGTAAAAGAAAAAATGGCGGAACTAGAACCAAGTTTCCCCCCGGGGTTAAATATCGCCATTACCCTCGATAATACCGCCTTTGTCGCCGCTTCCCTAGAAGAAGCCCTTGGCACTCTGGTGGAGGCGATTTTACTGGTTATTCTAGTGATTTTTATCTTCCTTCAGGATTGGCGCACCACGATCATTCCAGCGATCGCTATTCCCGTATCTTTGATCGGAACCATGGCCGTCGCCCTCGCTTTAGGCTATTCTCTCAATAACCTCTCCTTGTTTGCCGTCATTCTGGCCACCGGGTTAGTGGTGGACGACGGCATCGTGGTTGTAGAGGCGGTATCGGAAAAATTACGACAGGGAATGCGGCCATTTCAAGCTTCCCTCGATGCCATGGGTGAGTTAACCTCGGCGGTAATTGCCAGTTCTCTTGTACTATTTGCGGTTTTTATTCCCGTCACCTTCTTCCCCGGTACGGTGGGGATCGTTTATCGACAATTTGCCGTCATCATCTCCGCTTCAATTCTGATCTCCACCTTTAACGCCCTCAGTTTTTCCCCCACCATGTCGGCGATTATCATGAAACCGCCCCAAGGCACCCGCGGACCCTTGGGACTGTTTTTCGAGGGCTTTAATCGGGGTTTCAACGCAGTTAAAGAGGGCTATCGACGCTCGATCGAATTTCTGATCCGCATCCGGTTTCTGGTTTTACCCTTTTTTATCGCCGCCCTCTTTCTCACAGCTTGGAGTTACAATACCACTCCCCAGGGTTTTATCCCCGAAGAAGACCAAGGTTATGCCTTCGTTTTGGTGCAAGCACCCCCCGGGGTTTCCCTGCGCTACACCGACCAGGTTATCCGTCAGATTAACGAAGAAATTCTCGACGGTATCGAAGAAATCGAACACTTTGTCGGTATGGCGGGCTTTAGTTTTGCCGGAAGTGGCAGCAACCAAGGGCTATTTTTTGTCAAGTTAAAAGAATGGTCGGAACGGCCCGGGGAAGATAAGTCGGTTTTCGGGGTTCTGCGGAAAATTAACCAACAATTAGCCACTAAAGTCCCAGACGCTCGCGCTTTCGCCGTTAATGCGCCCCCCGTGGATGGATTAAGTTCTACTGGCGGTTTCGAGTTATTTATCCAAAACCGCGCTTCTTTCCCCATGGACGCTTTGATTGACAACGCTAATAAAGTCATGGCCGAGGCCCGAACAAGACCGGAATTATCGGGAATTTTCACCCAATTTACCACCGACACGCCGATGCTGGAACTTTCCATCAATCGCAACCAGCTACAGGCGCAAAACGTCGATATGCAGGCCGTTTTCGGGACCCTGCAAACCTATCTCGGTTCCAACTTCGTCAATCAATTCGTCTTAGGCGATCGCTTGTATCGAGTCTTTGCCCAAGCAGAAGCGGATTATCGTTCTAATCCTGAAGATATTAACCGTCTTTACGTCCGTTCCCGTACCGGGGCCAATATTCCCCTATCGGGTTTAGTTAGCGTCAAACGCTTCACCTATCCACCGATTATCACTAACTTTAACCTCTATCCCTCGATTAACGTTCAGGGTAGTCCCGCCCCCGGTTTTAGTACGGGACAGGCGATCGCAGTGATGGAAGATGTTTGTCGGAAAGTCCTGCAGCCCGGTTTCGGTTACGCTTGGACGGGTACGGCTTTCCAAGAAAAAACTTCCGCCGGGGCTGCCCCAATTATCTTCGGATTAGCCTTTGTCGTGGTTTTCCTCGTACTCGCAGCCCAGTACGAAAGCTATATCGACCCGATTATCATCATGATTACCGTTCCCCTAGCGATCCTAGGTGCCATGGGGGCCTTACTGTTGCGGGCGAATTTCCTACAAGTGGGTAGTCTGTTCCCGGCGGTGAATAATAATATCTATGCTCAGGTGGCTTTGGTCATGTTGATCGGTTTAGCGGCTAAAAATGCGATTTTAATCGTGGAATTCGCTAACCAGTCCCGTACTTTGGGTTTAAGTATTCCCGATGCGGCAGCCCGGGCCTCGACGGAACGCTTAAGACCGATTCTGATGACGGCTATTTCCGGTTTAGTCGGTTTCTTGCCCTTGGTTATCGCTTCCGGCGCTGGGGCGATGAGTCGTTGGTCCCTGGGAACTGCAATCCTAGGCGGTTATCTGATTTCGACGGTGTTGAGTTTATTTCTTGTCCCGGTGTTGTATGTGCTGATCAAACAGTTCGAGGCCCGATTCCTCTCCTCGAAACCCCCGAAAAGTGGCGGTTCTGGCGGCAAAAAAACCCCTTCTCTCGATGGGGAAAGGAATACATCAGAAACCCCCATAGAAGAAGGGGCCATTTCCTCTTTGAAAATCTCTCCTCAGTCCCCGAATGACTAGGGTGTTAGGAGACTTTTTCAGTGATAACTGATAACTGATAACTGATAACTGAAAATAATGAGTCTAGAATCCACTGCTAATGAGGCAATCGCTCATAATTTAGAGCAATTCCTGCTAGTTTTGACCATTTCCTTGAGTGTCGCCACTTTATCGAGAACCGTTGCCTTCCTCCGCAAAATTCCCTACACCCTGCTGTTAGTTATTGTCGGTATGGGTTTAGCTTTTTTAGATTTGCGTCTAGTTAATCTTTCCCCGGAATTAATTCTGGAAATTTTTCTGCCTCCCCTCCTTTTTGAAGCCGCTTGGAATATTCCTTGGGCTAAATTAAAGGAATATTGGGTTACTATCGTCCTTTTTGCCGTTATCGGGGTAATTATCTCCGTTTTGGGAGTCGCCTATCCCCTACATATCTTTGCTAATTTACCCCTATCGATCGCGTTTCTCTTGGGTGCTGCCCTAGCTGCCACCGATCCCGTCTCTGTAATTGCCCTATTTAAAGAATTGGGGGCCAGTAAAAAACTGACGATCCTGATGGAAGGGGAAAGTCTCTTTAATGATGGGGTCGCTGTGGTCGCTTTCGTCCTCTTGGTGGGTATTCCCTTGGGAGTCGATACCTTCTCAATTCCCGTGACGATCGCTCGTTTCTGCACCTTTGTGGGGATTGGCATCGGTGTGGGTTGCGTGATCGGTTTCGGCATTTCCTACCTTACCCAACGCTTCGATCTGCCTTTTGTGGAACAGTCTCTTACTCTAGTTTCTGCATACGGAACCTATCTCGTCACGGAAAAATTAGGCGGTTCCGGTGTGATTGGGGTGGTAATTGTCGGGATTATTCTCGGTAATCTCGGTTCCCGCATTGGTATGAGTCCCCGCACGCGCCTGGTAGTTAGCGAATTTTGGGAATTTATCGCCTTTTTTGTCAATTCTATCATCTTTTTACTGATCGGCGATCAAACCCGTTTTGAGAGTCTCGGCAGTCACTTAACTGGGATTTTAATAGCGATCGCCGCTATGGTGGTTTCCCGTCTGTTCTCAATTTTTGGACTAGGGGCAATTAGTAACCTAATTACGGGCAATAACATCAATTTCAAGGAAAGAACGGTGTTATGGTGGGGAGGATTGCGCGGTTCGGTTTCGATCGCCCTAGCGTTAAGTGTTCCTACGTCTATCCCCTACCGTCAAGAAATTATTGACGTGGTTTTTGGGGTGGTTTTATTTACTTTATTGGTGCAAGGATTATCTATACAATGGCTGTTAAATGCCCTCAATCTTATCGGTGATCAACCGATTCGGAGCGAATATTCGGCCTTAATTGCTCGTCAAATTGCCTTAACTAGGGTGTCTAATTATCTGCAACAACCAGAACGTTTTCCCGATATCGATCCCGAATTTTATCGCTATAAAAAAACTCTGGTGGAAGGACAATTAAAGTCCTTGGCAGATCAGTTGCAAAAATTACTACAGGAACATCCACAATTAAAAGATGTGGTGGCCGAACAATTTCAAGATACTTTACTCGATATAGAAGCTAATACCTACGCAGAATTAATTCGAGCCGGTCGTTTAAATGAAAATCTCGTTCCCCTTTTAGTCGAGGTAGAAGAAGAAAAAGAGATGGTTTAATGATCAAGTCATGGGAAATCAAAGAATTTTTGCTAAAAATTGCTGAGTTCGATCGGATTGAGGATTATTAAAAAATTCTGCTGGGGGGGCAATTTCCAAAATTACACCCTGATCCATAAATACCACTCGATCGGCCACTTCTCGCGCAAATCCTACCTCGTGGGTGACACAAACCATGGTCATCCCCGATTTGGCTAAACTTTGCATCGTTTCCAAGACTTCTCGCACCATTTCTGGGTCTAAAGCTGAGGTGGGTTCATCGAATAACATCACCTTCGGCTGCATGGCTAAAGCGCGAACAATTGCCACCCGCTGCTGTTGTCCTCCCGATAACTGAGGGGGATATTTAAGCGCTTGTTCGAGAATACCAACTTTTTCGAGGAGTTTTGTCGCTATTTCCTCCGCTTGCGCTTTTTTCCAACCGCGCACCCACATCGGACCAAGGGTGACATTATCTAATACCGTCAGATGGGGAAATAGGTTAAATTGTTGAAAAACCATGCCAACTTCCTGACGGATTGCCTCGATATTTTTCAGGTTGTGGGAAACAGTTATCCCGTCAATAATAATGCGGCCTTTTTGATAGGATTCTAACCCGTTAAAAGTGCGGATAAAGGTGGATTTTCCCGAACCAGACGGACCCATAATCACGACAACTTCCTGTTTATTAACGGTGAGATTGACTCCCCGTAAAGCATGAAAGCGGTTATCGTACCATTTTTCCACCGCTTCGGCAATTATAATCGGTTCACTGTTGTGAGATTCCATATTTTTGAGAGTTTATTGATTATCTGTATCGGGAAACCACTGTTTCTCAAGAATTTGTGTCAGAGAGTAGGGACAAATTATCGGTAAATTTTTTAATCCTGTCTTTTTTTCGGCAATTAAGCGGGCGTTTTCATAGATATTTTCCAACTCTAGTTCTAGAAATTTGCTTAAATTGGTGGTGAACTTATCTTCTAATTGTACTCGAACAGTGATCATCTCTGCCGCCCAATGATTACTATTTCTTTTTCTTTCTGTTGTCCAAAATTGATAGATTAGGAGATGGATTATTATTTGTAAACTTAAACTTTTAACAGCAGTTTTTTCGCTTCGTCCCAAAGCTGCCAACTCCTCGATTAAATGTTCGTAATCTACCCAATCAAACTGGCGATTTTTTAATAACTCGATCGTCTCGATTAACCAGCGATCATACTCCCGTTCATAAAGCTGTTCTAAAGCAAGCATTGTCTTTGACAAAATGGCGACAGAAGAAAAATAACCCGTTCCTAGAAATGATAGCACAAAATATCCGGATGGCACTGTATTAGTGTAAATATTTGTGAATCAATGATGATGACAGTAAAAAATGCTTGACCCTGAGGTAAAAAAAAGGTTAAATTATGGTTAGGCTGAGAAGATAACCCACACATCCTAGATAATGAGGCTATCATGGAAATCGATAAACTCAAAGAAATTGCTCAAAAAGTTGAAACCTCTCGTTCTCAAATCCAAAACGAACAGGCAACCAAAACAGCTTTTATTATGCCTTTTTTGCAAGCATGGGGTTACGATGTGTTCAATCCCATGGAAGTTCACCCCGAATATAGTGCCGATTTAACTGGATTAAAAGGGGAAAAAGTAGATTATGCTATTTGTTTGGACAATCAACCGATTATTTTGATGGAATGTAAAAGCTGTCATCAAAATCTTGAGCATCCTAAACATAGTTCCCAACTGCATCGATATTTTAACGCAACTGGAGCTAACTTTGGAGTTTTAACTAATGGGATTATCTATCGGTTTTATACGGATATCGTCAAGGATAATATCATGGACGATAAGCCATTTTTTGAGTTTAACATCCTCGACTTTGACGACTCTTCCGTTAACGAATTAAAACGATTTTCTAAATCTAGCTTTAATTCTGACGAAATAGGAGAGGTTGCTCGCAATTTATTGTACACCAAAGAAGTTAAAAAAGTGATTGCCCAGCAATTAAGTGATCCTTCCCCCGAATTTGTTAAGTTTTTTGTTAGTCATGTATATTCTGGGGTGAAAACTGCATCGGTTGTCGAAAAATTCAAAGAAATTATTAAGCGTTCTCTCAAAGAGTATATCAATGATATCATCAAAGAAAAATTTGAGGAAGTCTTAGGAAAAGAACCTGAACCAAATCCTCCTGATACACCAGCAGCAGAAGATACTCCACCAGAAGAAACAGGGGAAGATAAAATTAATACGACCCCCGAAGAATTGGAAGGATTTTACATTATTAAATCAATTCTACGGGAAGAAATCAATACCGCACGCATTCAATTCAAAGACACTAAAAGTTATTTTGGTATCAACTTAGATGGAAAAGTAACTAAAACAGTCTGTCGTCTGCGCTTCCATGAAAGAACTGGCAAGAAATCAATCAGTATTCCCGATAACGTCGAAACTGGTAGAGAAGCAACCACTAATATAAACAGTCTTGATGAAATTTATGGAGTCGCTGAATTTCTGAAATCTCGTATCCGCTATCTGACTCAAGATACTTATAGAAGCAAGTCAGAAAAAACAGAAAGTATCTAAAATAATTATCCCCTATCTCTTTAATGACCGATAGGGGTTTTTAATGATATCATTTTTAGTAATCGCTGATTATGGTTGTAAAATTTTATCTAGGGATAGGGGTGCATCTCATTTTTGTCAATCTACTAAGTTGGGATTTTTAAGGGAAAACTCTCGGCTAAAATTGGGCGTTACTGCCGATTTTATCACTCAATCTTTCCTCTGGAGCGGCGTACTGCTAGGCAGTCCCTTCGCCATGGCACTGATAACCTAGGCCGCATAAGTAGGGAGGCACAATTATTTGTAGGATGGGTTAGCGGTAGCGTAAACTATGCGGGCGTTGGGTTTCATGCTTCAACCCCACCTACGTTCTGTCTTTTGCACGAGTGCCTGTTGCCTCTTGCCTTCAGAAGCCGATCACTGATTGTGAGATAATGTCTGATCTCACTTGTAATTTTTGACTTGCATGACCATCGTTACCGAAGCCTTAACCGAGTTGGAACCAGTCATAAAAACTAGCTTTACCGTCGAGGAAATTCGCCAACTACTGCCCCATCGTTATCCCTTTGCCCTAGTCGATCGTATTATTGACTATGTACCAGGTAAAAAAGCCGTTGGCCTAAAAAATGTCACGATCAACGAGCCTTTTTTCCCCGGTCATATTCCCAATCGTCCCTTGATGCCGGGGGTGTTAATTGTTGAATCTATGGCCCAAGTGGGGGGAGTGATTTTGACCCAATTACCTGGGATGAAAGGAAAATTTTTTGCCTTCGCTGGCATTGATAAAACCCGTTTTCGTCGTCCCGTGGTGCCAGGGGATCAATTGATCATGACGGTGGAATTATTATCCTTCAAGATGAATAAAATTGCTAAAATGCAAGGGGAAGCAAGAGTCGATGGGCAATTGGCCGCCCAGGGCGAAATGATGTTTTCCATCTTTGATTGACCTATGAATTTTGATCGAGATCGTCTCCGACAAGAACTAAATTTATTTGCCATTCTAGGGGCTTTTATTACCAATATTTTCGCTAATATTTTCCCTCTCAACGGCGAAAATATCGGGGCTATCTCGAATACAGTTTTTCAAGATGTCTTAATTATTCCCGCTAATTATGCTTTTGCTATCTGGGGATTAATCTATCTGGGTTTAATTAGTCTGGGAATTTACCAAGCTTTGGCTTTCAATAAAACTGAACCGCGTTTGCGTCGGTTAGGCTACGAATTAGCCATCGCTAGTGCTTGTCAGATTCTCTGGGTAATTCTCTTTCAATCTCGTTTTTTTACCCTGTCTTTACTGGCAATGCTAGGCATTTTAATTCCTCTCATCCGGCTTTATCTTCGCTTAGAAATTAATCGCTTTATTGTCAATCGTAAACAGGGTTTATTAGTTAATGCTCCTATTAGTATTTATTTCGCTTGGATTACCGTAGCCACGATTGTCAACGTCGCTTCGGTGCTAGATTGGATCGACTGGCAGCGATGGGGTCTAACTGACCAGATCTGGACGGTAATAATTCTAGTTATTGGGGCGATAATTGCGATTTTAGTCGGTTTAAACCGAAAAGATCGGGCTTTTATCGGGGTGTTTATCTGGGCTTTCTTGGCGATCGCTGTTAAACAGATTTCTCTGCCTCTAATTGCGGTAACAGCGATTATATTAGCGATTATCCTAACTTTTCTGGTTTTTAGTCGCAGTTTTCGTCCTCTGAGTCGTTAAGATGCGGGATCACAGCGAATTTCGACGATAAAGCCATCGGGATCGTAGAAGTAAACCCCTCTCCCAGTGGGACGGGTCACGGGTCCACTAGCAATGGTAATTCCCTGACTTTGTAGCACTTCTAGGGCAAAATCGAAGCCTTCGGGGGCAATATCGAAGGCTAAATGGTTGGCACGGGTAAAAGCGATTTCGGGATTGTCGTCGGGAGGGTTTAAATCTGGTTCCCAAAATAGGTCAATTACTGTACCATCGGGGGTGATAAAATTGGCCACTTTTCCCTGGGCAACTAATTCTTTTAAGGTGGTGGGAATTTTTTCCCCCACTAATTCCTCTAAGCCTAAAATTTCCCCATAAAAATGACGAGAAGCATCCATATCTTTGACGTTGAAAGCGATATGATGAACTTTTCGCAGTTGACCGATTTTGAGTTTTTTCGCAGTTACGGAAGGGCTAATAGTCATTTTAGTTATCATTTATCAGTAAAGGATTGGGGGATTTTTCAGTGAACAGTAATCAGTAATCAGTAATCAGTGAAAAGATAGCACTATTAATGTCATTTAATACTCCTCATTTAATACCGCTAACTGATAACTGATAACTGATAACTGATAACTGATTGGCGACTTAAGAGTTAATTTTTTGCAATAATTGCCGAATGGATTCCGCATCTTGGGCGTTGGGTAGGAGGGCAAGATAGAAGCCTAAATCCTGTTGTGCTTGGCTGAGTTGTCCAATTTGATAGTAAACTAAACCTCGATCGCGCAGCTCTAGGGGATGATTAGGAATGAGCAAAAGTAGCAGATCTAGTGTCCGAATTGTCTGAGACCATTGTTGACGATTCAGGTAAATATATTTTAAATTAGTCAGCAAACGTAATAAAATTTGCTGATTGGTAGCAATATTGAGAAAATGTTCTTCTAATTTAACTGGCTGTTGATAAACTTGACTTAATCTTTCTTGACAGTCCTGTTTAAATAAGATTTCACCACCGTGAAAGGGATCGACAAAAATTTCCACTTCCTCGAAATCGGGACGGATAATAAAATGGCCCGGCATACCAATTCCTACCATGGGAAAATCGATCTGTTTGGCAATCTCTAAGTAGATAATCGAGAGAGTGAGCGGAATACCCGTGCGGCGATCAATTACGTTATTTAAGTAGCTATTGCGGGGGTCATAGTAGTCTTGGGTATTACCGGTAAATTGTAAATCTTCAAACAAATATTGATTGATAATATTGACTATTTTTAAAGGATATAATCTATCGGGTAAACGTTTTTTTACCTCGTCAGCCATTAAATTTATTCTATTTAAATAGTGATCAATATTGAGGTAAGGATATTCAAAATTGGCTATTTGCAGGGCTGCCCGAGCTAGATTTATCTCGGGATCAGGATGTTGAATTGTTTCGATGAAGGCTTGGTATAATAGTTCAAGGGTCATTAGCAAAGGGTATTAATCAGATTATCAACTATTTTAACCGATCTTTCCGGTTTTATCGCTTCTCTTTTCTGATCACCATTAAAGATTCAGTGATTTAGATGAGCTTTCCCGGGAGAAGTAGCGAGTAATCTTGTCAAGGTCTAGATTAACTACCGCTTTTTCTAAAGGGATCGTGCGACAATTTTTATTTTGATTCTGCACTTGATAAACTAATTGATTTGTCCAATCTAAAGCAGTTAACCAACCACTTTGAGGATGATAAACCCCAGTTTCAATGTCTAGCCAACCGCTGCCGCGAGCCAGTTGCCCCGGTTTGACATCGGGAAAGGTAAAGGTTAAAGTATGACCTGTGATAATTAGTTTATCCTTGAAATAGGCTTGGGTCATGGTATGAAATTCGTTTCTAATCCAACAAAACTGCTCGTTTGTTTGCTGTTCAAGGGGATATTCTGGGTGTACTCCCGCATGAACTAACCAAATATCTCCTAGGTCTAAATAAGCGGGTAGGGATTGGAACCAATTGATATGCTCAGCGGGTATATTGTTATTATAACTTAGTAGTGTCGCCGCCCCGCCACTCTCGATCCAGCCGTTTAACCATTTTTCAGAAACTTCTTTTCCTGCCAAAGCTTTTAAGAGCATATATTCATGATTTCCTAGGAGACATTGGTAGTTATTTTTGATGACAAAATCCACCACTTCTAAGCTCTGCTGTCCTCGATCGATTAAATCTCCCAGAAAATAAACCTCATCTTTACTATCAGGGGCAACTCGGTTTAATAGTCGCAAAAGTGCCTGAAAACTGCCATGCACATCTCCGATAATAATACGGCGCGGTTCTTGAGTCTGTTTCCCTATTTTTCTAAAAAACACACACCCCTCTCTAATCAATGAGATTGCTACTCTTTTATCGCTAAAAAAGTAGTTTTTATGTAGTCTTAATTTTATTATAGGACAAAGCTTTCCCTCTGACAGTCACTCCCTTCTAAGAACCGCCAGAGAAAGGCTGTAATTGTTTTGTAAAGTATTTTGGCAATCTCTGGACAGGGAGCGGACAGGTTATGGTATGATTTTTTTATGATCAGTTTTTATATAATTGGACTTAAGCAATTATTGTTACACGCAAAGATTCCCATTATATAAAAAAGTATCTCAAAAAAATGCACACTTGTCAAGCATCATCAAAAAAAAAGTTTTTTTTTGAGATTATAATCAAAAAAAATTAGATTTCTGCTTCTATGATAACCCTAATTAACGCTAGAATTCCCGCCCATCAGGATCGACAACAAATAGAGATAAATGCTGCTGGAAAGATCGAGAGAATCACGGAGATGGGGGGAAAGACAAGAGGGGAAAAGATTATCGATATGGAAGGGGATTGGCTATCGTTGGGAGGAGTAGATTTACAGATCAACGGAGGGTTAGGATTAGCATTTCCCGACTTAGAAATAACAGATCTAGAAAAGTTAGATAAGATTAGCGATTATCTTGGGAATCAAGGAATTGATGGTTATCTTCCCACCTTAGTCACCACGTCTGTGGAGAAATTTCAAAAATCCCTCTCAGTAATTGCCAAATATATCGAGAAACAGAAACAGGAAAATCGAGGGAGCGCGCAGGTTTTAGGAGTACATTTAGAGGGACCATTTTTAAACTATGAAAAAAGGGGGGCGCATCCGGGACAATATCTTTTAAACCCAAGTATGGAAACAATAGATAAAATCTTTGGGGACTACTTATCGATCGTAAAAATTATCACCCTAGCCCCAGAATTAGATAGTAGCGGTATGGTGATTAAATACCTAAGCGATCGAGGGATTACCGTCAGCTTAGGACATTCGCAAGCGAGTCAAGAAATAGCCAAAAAAGCCTTTTTACAGGGTGCAAAAATGGTTACTCATGCCTTCAATGCCATGCCTCCTTTACACCATCGTCAACCGGGGTTATTAGGGGAAGCAATTATCAATCCCGATGTGTATTGTGGGTTAATTGCCGATGGTCAACACATCCATCCAACCATGATAGAATTATTACTAAAAGCCAGTAATTATCATCGAGGAATTTTCTTAGTTAGTGATGCTTTAGCGCCGATCGGTTTAGGTGATGGTGTCTATCCCTGGGATGAGAGAGAAATTGAAGTTAAACAGGGAACAGCAAGACTTTTTGACGGTACTTTAGCGGGAACAACCTTACCCTTATTACAAGGAGTAGCCAATTTAGTTAACTGGGGAATATGTGATTTAGAAACGGCGATTCTTCTAGGGACAGAATCCCCCAGAAAAGCGATCGGATTAGCGGGTTTATCGGTGGGACAACCTGCCAACTTTTTGCGCTGGCAATCGGCATCAAATTGGGAAAGATTGGATTTCCGCCAGCATTTTGTACTCTAACTGTTGAATGAGGGTATCGAGAGCCACTTCGAGGCGATCAAAACATTCAGGAGGGGAAAGATCGGGTTGAAAATAAATCAATTTTACCTGACCATCACCGATAGCAACTATAGCCACTTCTTCGCTGGGATTATAGCGATAAATAATCCCAAGCATCTCTTGAATTTTGCGATTAACCTGGCGATTTAATTTCTCTAGAGCCTCCCTAGAACAACAGACAAAATGGGGCTGAGGTTTAAGATCGATGCCCAGGGTTTCTTGAGCATCTTCTCCCCATTCCGAGAGTAACCCCCACATTAAACCGGCTAATTCCTGTTGATTTTCTTGCACGAATTGATCTAATTGATAGCGCCATTGATTAGCGGGATCATCGGGGATTGGTTGTTCAAATCTCATCATTAGCCTCTTTTCAGTTATCAGTTATCAGTTATCAGTTCTTAATAAGGGGGGGAAGCTGACAATTTTTAACACCTACCCACTTAACGACGGTACTCATCACCGCAATCACCAATTAACTGCAATAAATCCCGGGATTTTTGCAAGACATGATCAATTTTTTGATAGTCTTGGGCAGATAATTGAAAATCGAAAATACGGGCATTTTCTGCGATATGTTCGGCAACGCCCAAACGCACCCCGATAATTGCCCCAGCTACGGCTTTTTGTTCGAGAACGTAACGCACTGCCACATTAGGAATGGTGACATGATAGGAATCAGCGATCGCTTTAAGAACGGTTAATAATTCTTGGAATAATTGCCAGTTTCCCCAAGCATTGATCATGTTTTTATATTTCCGTAAACTAGCGGTATTGAGACTCATGGGATTGGGTTGAGGATGACCGAGATATTTTGCCCCTAATAAGCCTCCTGCTAGAGTACCATAGGCCAGCAGATAGATGTTATGTTCTTGGCAAAATTGTGCCATTTTGACGAGGGGACGGCGATCGATTAGAGAAAACTGGACTTGATTGGAGACTATTTTAATCCCGGCGCTGAGAATAATTTTTAAATGTTCCGTGTCGAAATTAGTCAAGGCCAGGTGTTTAATCTTGCCTTCCTGTTGTAATTCTCCTAAAAAATATAAGGCATCTAGATAATTTTTATCGCGATAATCCCACCAGTGAAACTGCAATAAATCGAGACTATCCACATCCATACGACGCAGGGAAATAGCGATATTTTTTGCGACTATTTCCTTAGTCATTTTACCCGGACGGGGAACCCATTTAGTGAAAGCTTGCAGATTATTTAAAGCATCAATGCCCCTTTGGGCAACTAATTGACGACGAAATTCACCGATAAAATCTTCGGCTGGACCGTAATGATCGGCCAGATCCCAAGTGGTGAAACCGGCATCTAGATAGGAGAACATACTAGGGATCGCTTTTTGGGGTGCGATCGAACCATGGGCGCCTGAAACCTGCCACATTCCGTTCAAAATACGGCAAATTTCCAGATCGGGGGTAAACTGTAAGCGACGAGATTCGGACATGGGGACTTTTCAGTGTTGCCAAAGGCACGGCGTAGCCGTCCAGTAAACAGTAAACAGTAATCAGTGAAAAGACAGCAGAAAACTGTCATTGAATACTGCTCACTTAATATTCTATTCTCCTACTGACCACTGATCACCGATTACTGATTCAAGACAGATCGATCGTCCCTGTCTGGAAAAACGCTGCAAAGGGGAAGACCTTCGCAAAAATCTCCCCCTTTTTGGGTTTTTGCTGCTCAATTTTTGCCTGGTTAATATTCCACTTCCAATCGCGCTGCGGTGACAGCATCAAAAGCGAAAGCGAGAACTATAGGCATAGGACAAGCGAGGATGACACAGAGAATTAAAGCTGTCACAGTCAATCCGATCGCCATTCCTAACCAAAGTTTTTCGGCAGGGGATAGACCTTTTTGGCGCTTAATTTTTTGTAACACTTTGGTGGGAATTGGTTCTGGCATCACGGCATTGGGAGGGAATGCCCAATAATTACTGTAGCGTTCGAGAAATAGCTCTGTCCAGCCGTTTTCTTGACACCATTCTTGAATCCATGGTTCGTGAAAGTGTTTCATTGCTTCCCTGTTGACTTTTTCCGGTGATTACTATAAACATCTCCTGATGTGAATTTCATCCTAGCAAAGCTATCTTAAGGGTCGATCGGATTCAATAAAACTTAATATATCTGGGGATTGGGTGTGAGGGAATAGGGAAATAATTGTTAAAAAATTTCGGTTCTCGATTCGGTACAGATTGCCTGTAATTTTTGGTCCCAAGTATCGAGGGGAAGGGTATCGAGATAGGCAAAGTCAAAGACAATCCCGATCGAGGGGATAGCTTGCCATTCGGGGGAATGTAAGAGACGATCAAAATAACCCCCCCCGTAACCTAAGCGATAACCTTGGCGATCACAGGCGACGGCGGGAATTAATAGTAAGTCCACTTCGGCAGGTAAAATGAGAGGGGCGATCGCTGTTGGTTCATAGATGCCATAACGATTTAATTCTAGGGGATCGTCGGCAGTCCAACAGTGCCAAGTCAGGCTATCTCCGTCACAACGGGGAAAACCCCAGCGATGGTGTTGACAAAATAAGGAACTTAAATCCGGCTCTTGACGATAACTGAAGTAAGCGAGAATGGTTTTAGCGTGTTGAAAGAGGGGGAAAGATTGTAAATTTTTGCAAAGTTGCTGACTATTTTCTTGCCAAATATGCTTAGGAAGCGTTCGTCTTTGGGTAATTAGTTGTTTGCGTAATTGGGCTTTTTTGGTAGCAGAATCCATAAAATAAAGATAAATAGGAGAGTAAGTAGCTGGTTATAATTAAATTGAAGATGGATCCCCCCTTAATCCCCCCTTAATCCCCCCTTATTAAGGGGGGAATCTGACAGTTTTTAACACCTAACTACTTAGTAAGAACGATGCTAAATCTATTTAACTCGCTTTTTGGGCGTTATAACGAGAATATCAAGGCCAATGTGGAAATTTATACTTGGGCAACTTGTCCCTACTGTATTCGGGCCAAATGGTTGCTGGGTTGGAAAGGAGTAAAATACACCGAATACAAGATCGATGGGGATGAAAGCGCACGTCAAGCCATGGCCGAACGGTCCAACGGTAAACGCAGTGTACCACAGATTTTTATTAATAATGAACATATCGGTGGTTGTGATGATTTGTATGCTTTGGATGGTCAGAAAAAATTAGATAATTTACTGGCTAAATGTGGGACTATCTAAAGTCTATTGATGAAAAAGCCTATGAGAAACATCGGCAATGGATGCAGTTAGCTTTAAATTTAGCGGCAACTGCGGGGGATCGGGGTGATGTACCTGTGGGAGCGGTTATCGTGGATAAACAGGGACATTTAATCGCTCAAGGGGCTAATTGCAAGGAAAAACACCATGATCCCACCGCTCACGCTGAAATTCTGGCGATTCGTGCCGCTAGTCAAGTTTTAGGCAATTGGCACTTAAATGATTGTACCCTCTACGTCACCCTCGAACCCTGTCCCATGTGTGCCGGGGCAATTATTCAGGCTAGGCTAGGATTATTAGTGTACGGTGCTGACGATCCGAAAACAGGAGTTATCCGCACTGTGGCTAATTTTATTGATAGTCCTTTTTCTAACCATCGTTTACCGGTAATCGCGGGAATTTTAGCTAAGGAATCGGGGGAATTATTACAAACATGGTTTGAGAAAAAAAGATGAGAGACATTCCTCGAATTACTGACAGAATTGCTGTCAGTAATTCCCCGACAATTACTTTCCTACCATATCACCGTTCCCTGCGGTTGAGACGTGGGGCAACCTCGTAATTTAGGCAAGAGTGTGACTGTTGAACTGTTGAATAAGGTTAATTAAGTTGATTGAAAACACTTGAGTCAAAAATGAATGACAGTCTGTTTAAGTTTATGATAACATTACTTTATCGGTCAGTTGACATAGATACACCATCTAAAGATACCGTAAATATACGGTAGATAACGATCAACACACTGTCGTAGTCTAAAATTATGAATCCAGTGAGTTTCTCAACTTGTATTTTATGATATATACTCTAAATATAGCGCACCTACATGAAATGTAAACCCCCTCCGTTTGGCGTCTTGCGATACCTGACTTCTAGAGCCTAGCCGTTCACAAATCAACTAGGCGCACTATATATATTTTTTTATGTTAGGATAACTCACAAATGTATGGTATAAAATAAGATTTATCTGTGTGCTGTAAATTAGAGTGTTTTTACAATATTTAATGGAAGCAACAAAACAATAAATTCACTATGCAACTTACTAACTTTATCTCTAATAAGTCGGATCGATCACAAACTAAAAAATGGCTCAAAACCCTTACATTAGCCTGTTCCTATGCTGGATTATCAGGGAAAAAATCGCTTTGGGATCTAGCTGACTTAGCTTGTAAAGTTGAAACTGAATGGGGAAATCATCCCAATTACCATTTAAAAGCATTGTCTGATGCTTGTGGTATTTCTGAGTCACGATTACAGTTATTAGCGAGAACAGCTAAATTTTATCCCCCAAAAGAACGTTTTCATCAGCTTAGTGTAAGCCATCATATAGAAGCAATGCGAAAAGCTCCTACTGAGGCTCACTACTGGCTCAATCAAGCATTAGAAAAGAAATGGAATAGTACAGATATACGTTTAGCTATTACAGGTAATGGTGATCCTCAAAAATTTTCGTGGTTGAGATGTGGAACATTTTGGTACTTTTCTCATTGCGATCCTCGATTTGGAATTAAATACCCTGGGCGTATTCCGGGGCAAATAGCAGCTAATTTAATTCATTATTTTACTGAACCTGATGATCTTGTGGTAGATTTAATGGCCGGAGGTGGTTCAACTTTAGACGCTGCTCAATTCTTAGATAGACGATGTTTAGGTTATGATTTAGCGTCTGTTCGTTCTGATATTTTAATTAATGATGCTCTTTTAGGCGTTCCAGAAGAAGCTCATGGAGCGAAATTAATTTTTTTGGATCCTCCCTATGGTGCGATTGCCAAAAATTTATACAGTAAACATCCTCACTGTTTATCTCAAATGAATGAAACGGAGTTTATTAACGCTTTAGTTACCATTGGTGATCACTGTCGGCAAGCACTATCACCTGATGGTTATTTGGCCATTTTAATCCAGAATGTTTATGATTGGGAAAATCACACAATCTTTAAGGTTGTTTCTAGTTTTCTTGATAATAATTGGAATTTAGTGAGTCGAATTCAGGCTCCTATTTCTAATCAACAAATTTCATCTAGTGTAATGAAATGGGCGAGAGAAAACCGTAAAATGGTTAATACAGATCGCGATCTTTTAGTTTTTCAAATGAATAAGGAGTAATTGTGTAAATGTACGCTTCAAACTCTAATCTTTATCGTGAACCTATCCCAATCTCCAGCCAATTTGCAGAAGTTTTGGAGTCAGATATCCAAGACTATGTAGAAAATTTACGGCAATTAGATACGCCAGAAATAGCTGAAGGATTACAAAGTTCTCGTAATCGAATGCTATCTGAAAATATTATTCAGCAATCACAGACTGTTCAAGGTTTAGGATCAATGGTAGCGGTTGATGGTGGGAATAATGTTTTAAATATTGGACTAGGAACACAGTGTTTTGTTGTTTCTGTCCTATACTCTTTACGTCAAAACTATGATGTTAGAATTTCAATGGAAAGACTAGCATTTGAAGAAGAAGAAGCAACGGCTTTAATGTACGGAGTTCGTAATGCAATGGAGGTAAGAGATATTTATGATGCAAATGAAAGAGAAAGCTTTTGTATTGTAGATAACTCTTGGGTTTCTTTATTAGAAAATGTTAATCGAGTTTTAGTTAACTACAGACGCAATAGTAGTGATAATGATCAACAAATTTTGTTAAGATTTCTACGTCCAATGCTGTCTAAGAATGGGCATTTTATTAGTATTCTTCAAAATTCTCGAAATATTGCCATTTCAAAAGGAGGGGTTTCACGATTTTATTGTGATCGCTATGGTAAAAATTTGATTTTATTAGATAAAGTTTTCCTTTTAGGCGTTCTACAAGCAGGTGAATATACTAAACCAATTCCTTTATCGGAAAGTGGTTTAGGTCAATTAAATGTGCATCCAGATACAGATAGTATTTTTGAAAGTCAAAATGCTATTAAAGAGATTTATAATGCTACTTGTACCAGTACAGGAGTAAAGTGTATTTGTTCTACTTACTATAAACCTCATGCTTGGTCGCCAGTAAAAAGAATTGAATTTAATCAGGAGCTTTTAAGCAATGGCCACAGACTTTTCCATCAAATGTTAGCCACTGTTAAAGATAGCATGATTGTTCCAACAATTTATGAACCGTTAGAGCAGTTTTTAGTTGATCAAGTTGTTAAGCGTCACACAGGACGTTTGCCAAATCTTTATCAAACAGTAGGGGTGGCTAACATCCAAGACTTTAATAGTAATTTGGCCACTCAATTAGTTCGCCGATTCCGCACCTAAAACACTAAGAGGATTTTTTATCATGGTAGAATACATTAGCATTGGCTCAACTCGTAACCGTCAATTTTATGGTATTGTTCGTTCTAGTTCCTTAGGCAATGAATTATTAGGTCGATTAGGGTTTTTAAGATTTAATGCAGGAAATAGCAATATTTCTGTTTTATGTCAAATCATTTCAGTAGATAGACGTAATACCGTTCATGAAGATGGCAGTTTTGGTCCTGTTATTGCAGCAAGAGGTTCTATTCCCTATTTATCATCAATTGGAGATTATGAAGAAGCGATCGCTAAACCTATCGCTCAACAAGTAAATGGAAGTGCTGCACCCTTAAGAGCGAATCCTCCTAGTGGTTCACAAATTGTTAGTTTAGATGATAATTCTTTGATGTCTGAAGAAGAACAAAAAAATCCTCAAATAATTTTTAATAGTTTTGCTCCTGTATCAGAAAGCTATTTGAGATATCCAGGGTCATTAGTGGGTGAAGCTATTAATGTTCCTATTATTTGTAAAAGTTTTAATCCTGCTGATGATAATGGTTGGGGTGAAGCTCGCCATGCAATATTTTTGGGAAGATCAGGTAGTGGGAAAACTCATGCTGCCAAAATTATGCTGGCATTATATTTATTATCAACGAGAACAATGGGAGCGTTTATACCTGATGGCAAGGGAGATTTTATTAGACCATCAGGACGTGATTTGAATTTACGGAATTTTTTAGAAGCTAATGGTCGTAATGTTCAAGTTATACATATTGAAGATTTAAGATTAGAAAATACAGATCAACTTCAAGAACTTCTTTCAATTGAAAATTTTCAAAGACTTGTTGCACCTTCTATTGCTCCTGATAAATGGAGATTGCTTTTAGAATTAACTTTAGAGAAATTTACCGATGAAGATGAAAAGCTTATTGTTGAAGGAGACAAGGCTATTAGTCAAGAAAAATTTTTGGAGAAGTTTAATGATAGTTTAGAGTTTGTATATGCTGAAACTGGCAAAAAACTTGATGTTAGAATTGAAAAGCTTAAAAAATCACAAGAAGATAATCTAACAAAAATAACCTCTTTATGGAATCGTGTATTAAAAAGATTTACTGAAGGAGAAAAACTTATAGATATTGTAGATCATGTTTTAATTGAAGGAAAAATTTACTTTCTTAATATTGATAGCTATAATACTTCAGTTAATGTTTTTATACTTGGAACTTTATACAAACGTTTCCGAAGTCGCGCACTTAATCTATATAAAAGTCGACAAAAATATGCAAATGCAATTGTTTATGTCGATGAAGCTAATCGTTTTATCCCTCAATCACCTAAAGATGAAAAACAAAAAGAATTACAAGAAAAATTAATAGACGGAATTAAAACAACAAGACAATATGGTTTAGCTTGGTGGTTAGCGGATCAAAGACCTTCCGCTATTAGTAAAGATGCTTTTACCCAAATGGGAACATTCTTTTTTGGTAAAGGAATGACTGCTGTTGCGGATCAAACTAATATGGAATCAGTTTTAGGAAAAGATGGCTGTAATGTTTATAGTTATGTAGCTACAATGGGAGGAAGTCCATTTGTTGCTAGTGGTCAATTCATTGGAGTTGGTTCGAGTGAATCGGTAGCAGTTCCTATGCAATTTTTCAAGGATTGGCAAACGTTAGCTGATCAAAATAATGAAACTTTAGATGCTTGTATTCAAGCAGGAACAACCAACAACAACTCATAAATGTTACTGAAGATGATTGATCGGCTGATGAGTTAGCTCTTGTAACTTCTCAGCCACTTCAACCCGATGACAACGATGATAATCCATTTCCGCACATAATAGCAAAACTGTTTTTGACTGAGCTTTTTTAGCAATATCTTGTAAAACTTGATCAACTTTTTCCGGTTCAGGGGAAACCCAATGACTTGTCCCTGAAATATTTCCTAAAGTTTTTTCTGACAAATACTCTATTCCTTGTTGATGACACAATTTTTCAAGTTGATCACCATACCATTTGCGACTCCATGCGCGGGGTTTTTCGCGAACATCGATCAGAAAATCAACCTCAAATTCGTTAATATATGCTAAAAGACTATCATAGCTTGAACGATTGCCGTAGCCAAAGGTTAGGATAAATGATTGCTTTGTAGGTGGATTTTTCATGATTCTAAAATAACTCCATTTGATTGAACTTTACTAGGGGAGGATAAAACAAACCAATAATCATAAAAGACTTAGCATGATTTTTGAGATTTCCCACAATAAAATATAAATCTTTACTTTCAAGAAAATCATCTTCTAGTTTTTGTCTAACTTTTTCTAAAGCATACTGTTCAGCTTCTAGTCCTGACAATTGAGATCGATCACGGCACTTGCGATAAAGTTCCATAATTTCCCAATCACTAATTGAGTATTTATGCGGTACATTATCTTCATCCGTGAATTGATAAAAAAATTTATAAGGAATTTTTTCTAAGTCTATATTAGGCTCAAACAAATCTAGTTGATTGAGGACAGTCTGTTGTTTTTGATTCCATTCTCTAGAAGTTTTCTTAGAAAAAAATCTTTCAATTGACTTGGGTTTAATAATCCCTAGGGATTTTCCCTGTGCTTGAATATCGGCGATAGATCTAAATTGTAAAGATAGAACCAGGGATTTTCTTTCTTGCCAATTATTAGTTGTATCTATTTTTCTAATAATTTTTAAGGAATTGTCATCAATTTTAAAGCTTTCTGGACGGTAATCTTGATCATTTCTTTTAATTTTAGCACTAACAATTGCCCAGCGAGGGTAACGTTTATCAAAATCTAAATAACGATATCTGATGGGATAAATTCTAATCCACTGTAGCGGATTTTCCTCTTCACTTAACAATATTCCCGCCGTACAGACTGTCTCTTGATATTTAGTGCTAATAGATGGATAAGTTTTAGTGGCAATTAAAATTTTTCTAGTTTCCATAATATTTAGCCTGAATTATGACCTTTGACAAGCGTAAAGCTTGTATTTTCTTTAAAAATCCTTGTTTTGAAAAGATATTTTATCCTGAAAAAATCGAATATAGAAATTTTGTGATCAAAGCTTGAATGAATATTAACAAAAAACCTTTATACTTGTCAATACAATTTTCGGAGTATTTTTGATTGAAACCTACGGAGGCAATTCTCCCGTGATTATCGTGGGTAATTGTGCCGATGAACATCCCCCCCAAGTTAAGATCCGCACCCTCCGAAAAAAATATCCCCAAATCACCAAGCTAATCGCCACTTCTTGTAAAACCGGTGAGGGAATCGAGCAACTTGTGCAAGAAATCGCCTCTCAAATCGATGCTATTCCCCATATCAAAGACTTATTGCCTAATAGTTGGTTTCAGATCAAAACTCAACTAGAAGCGAGGCAAAAGAGTTATGACTTTATTTCCTACGAAAAGTATCAGGAAATGTGTCAGAAAACCAAGATTAAAGAGGTCAGGGATCAAAAAAGTTTAGTGCAGTTTCTCCACGATCTCGGCATTATCCCCAACTACCAAGATGATCTCCGACTCAATGAAACCAATGTCCTGAACCAAGCTTTTATCAAATTGGGAAAACTCTTGGCCTTTTCCCGTTCTCAACCTCTTATGTAATACCATGATCTGGAGAAAGCCATCTGTTTAAAGAGTAATCTAGGAAGTAATTAAAGCAATAGTTAAATCCTGATAAAAATCCTCTTGTTTTAATTCCACTTTTGATTGAGAAGCCAGTAAAAGTAAAGCCCAAAAAATCGCCACCTTTTCCTGTGTTGCCGAGTGACTAGAGGGCTTTTCTGCTTGCCATAAATCTAATAAATACTCAAACTCTATCTCCTTTTTCTCCAATTGAAAAAACTTTCTCTGCAAAAAAAAGTCCAGTTCCGCTGCCAATTCCGTCAGGTTTTCTTGGTGGGCCAATTCCGTGATAATTTGTACCGCTTCCCGTCGGGATTGGGGCCGGGGTTTCGGGACAACTACAGGCAGTTTCGGTAAAGCTTCAATCTCTAGGGCAATCTGTTGTAATTGAGTGATTAACTCCTGCAAAGTTACCCGTCTTTTTCGCGGTGGTGGGGCGGCAGTACGACGGCGAATATGATTTTCTAGATAACGGGGTAAAGTTCTTAATTCCCGTTCTAACTCGCTAATTTCCTCATCAATCAGACTTTCTTCTTGCTGGTCTAAAGACAATCTTTCTAGGGTATCAGCCTTAAATAAAACTAACATAGAAGCCCATAAAAAAGCCTGTCCCGATTGGGGTAAATTAGCTTGGGCCATGGCTAAATCTAGATCATTTAATAACCCCAATTCTGCCAAAAAGCGATCGATCACATCAATAACCTGCACATCCCAGGGGTCAATTTCTCCCTGTTCCGCCATTTCTAAAAGAGAGGCGATCGCATCACTGGCCGAGGTGATAGTCATGATTGTAGAATCTTGTAGGATCTCAAAGGATAGAATTTAGCAAGCAAAACCATGGACATATCGATCGCTGACCTGCGCTTGGACTACAATCTCGAAGAATTGCTAGAGTCAGAAACATCTGCCGATCCTTTCATTGTATTTAAACAATGGCTAGAACGGGCGGTATCTTCGGGAAGATTAGAACCCAACGCTATGACTTTAGCCACTATTTCCCCGGAGGGCAAACCCCGGGCCCGCATGGTACTGTTAAAAGACTTCGATCCTCGCGGTTTTGTTCTCTTTACCAACTACCAAAGCGCCAAAGGACAGGAATTAATCGCCAATCCCAATGCGGCCCTAGTGTTTTGGTGGGGAGAATTGCAACGGCAAATTAGGATCGAGGGAACTGTAGAAAAAATCAGCGAGGAGGAATCGGATAATTACTTTTTTGTCCGTCCCTGGGAATCCCGTTTAGGGGCCTGGGCCTCCAATCAAAGTGAAGTGATTTCCGGTCGGGATATCCTCGAAAAACGCTTGACAGAACTAAAAGAAGAATATGCGGGTCGTGAAGTTCCCCGTCCTCCTCATTGGGGCGGTTTTCGCCTAATTCCTAGTTTAATCGAGTTCTGGCAAGGTCGCCCCAGTCGTCTCCATGATCGTCTCTGTTATTATCGTCAAGAAGATGGCAGTTGGCAAAGGCAACGTTTAGCCCCTTAGTTTTATCTTGACACCTTGTATTGGCAAAATAGCTCGATGCTAATTCAATTTCTTGGAAAAAATATGGAAAGATTAAAATCATTTTGCTTTGGCTAAATCCTTTGACTAAAAGTCATTTTAGTCTTGAGATAATACTAGGTCGATGTCTTTTCCCAACCCGCGCTTTCCTTAGCGATCGGGTTGGGCTATTATATCAATTGGAGAAAGGCAATCCCTCAGCCCTAAAGTCTCAGAAAAGCGATAGATCAGCAATTGTTTATAATGGGTTAGTGATTGGGGTACAATCTCAACATCCAATTAGAGATCGTCCGGCATCTTTAGAAGCTGAATCTTTGGCCAGGGTTTATGACAATCCCGAATGGTGTGAGATATTAGAAAAACACGGTCTTGATCCTGAACCTAAACCCGTTATATCCGCTTCTTTAAAATCTTCTTCCTATCGCAATCAGTCCCTATAGCGTTTTTCAGTCTGCTGAGGTACAAAAGTTATGGGTTTTAGGCAAAAGGCAAGAGGCAAAAGTCAAAAGGGAAGAAAAATATGTGTACCTCACTAGCTTATAGCGGTGTGCAGTCGTATTAGGTACAGTGTCACAAGCTATAAACCATGCTAGGCAAAGCTTGGTCTGTATCTCACTCAAGCGCTTACCGCTATATCTTTTCCCTGCTTTGTTACCCGAAGCCTTAGCAGTTGCCAGAGCCATTGGGAATGAATACCACCGTGCAAGGGCATTGACAGGGTTAGCTCCCCATTTACCGGAAATTTTGTTACCCGAAGCTTTAGAAGTTGCCAGAGGGATTAGGGATGAATCCGACCGTGCAACGGCATTGGCCTGGTTAGCTCCCCATTTACCGGAAAGTTTGTTACCCAAAGCCTTAGCTGTTGCCAGAGATATTTGGTCTGAATCCTCCCGTGTAGAGGCATTGATAGGGTTAGCTCCCCATTTACCACAAGTGTTACCAGAAGTTTTAGTGGTTGCCAGAGAGTTTGGGTCTGAATCCTCCCGTGCAGAGGCATTAAAAGCCTTAACCGCCCAATTAACCCCTGCCAATGTTGACTTATCTTTCTGGGAAAAAACCCTTCAGGCTTTGGGTACTCTCACTCGTTCTAATTTCCTCAAAACCATTCCCAACTTAGTCCCTTTAATCCTTCATTTGGGGGGGGAGGTTGCCTTAAGAGAGGTGTTTCAAGGGATTAGGGAGGTGAGTCGCTGGTGGCGGTGATTCCCATAAATCAATTAGAAGTGCTACGATCAACTGATAATGTAACTATAACAGTCACTATTTATGCGCTATCAAGTTCGACTCAAACAAAGCGAAGAAGGTTATGCAATTTGGTGTCCCGGTTTACCCGGATGTTGGTCACAGGGGGACACTGAAGCAGAAGCTATAGAAAATATCAAAGAAGCGATACAAGACTATTTAGAGACAATTGAAGAATTAAACAAAGATGCTGAAGTGCGTTATGTAGAAGTAGGATAAGTAGGCCAAAATTACCCGGAATTAATCATCTACGCGCTGTTAATGCCTTTGAAAAAGCGGGATTCCGCATCACTAGACAGAGAAAACATATTACTATGACAAATGGAGAACAGACTATCACCATTCCACGAGCAAATCCGGTTAATGCTTATACAATGGCAGGGATTGTTAAAGAAGCGGGTTTAACTATCGAAGAATTCTTAGAATTACTCTAAAACTATTTCTAACCTGCTTTTAATCCTTCATTTGGGGGGGGGGAGGTTGCCTTAAGAGAAGTGTATCAAAGTATTAGGGATGTTAGTCGCTGGTGGCGGTGATTCTTGTTCTATGAATTAGCCTCCGCCTTATCCAATTGAATCAGCGAGTGCTTTTGCTCTGATATTGTGAGGGATGATTGCTTGTATTTAGCGGTAAATATGCTTTCGATGCCCAATATCAAAAACAATCACCTTCTTTTCTGAATCATCGATCCCATAAATAATTCGATAAACTCCAATCCGAACTCGCCAACCTTCTCTTCCTGTCAGTCTGATGGTCTTGGATTTTCAGCTAATTCTCTAATGCCATCTCGAACTTTTTGATAATCATCCTTTGGGAGATTTGCTAAAGCCTTAGAAGCACGTTTTTTAGGTTCTTCCGAACTTACACTGTAGAAAATTCCTCAAGCTCCCTCTTTGCCCAGCAATGCTCTAAAGTTGATAAATATCAATCTAACAAAAACTCAAAGCCTTAGTATACAAGCTTTACAAGCATGAGTTGTTGATAGTTTTACCTGACAGGTTCGGTAGAGCCGTTTTTTAATAGTAATATTGTAACTCATTGCTGACTATTTTCAATTTCAGCAATCGCTACTTCAAAAGGAATTTCATCATCCTCTCCTGAGACAGCCAAATCATAGGCTCTAATGGCATCTAACTCTTCTGATTCTTCCAGCAGTTTCTGATATTCTTCTATATCTAAAAGAACACCTATTCGATTACCCTGCTCATCGGTGATATACCTTTCCTTTAATTTCATTTGAGAACAACTGCCTTAGTTAATTTTCGTTCCAATTATAACTCAGGTGTTAACCCCTGCCAATATTGACCTATCCTTCTGGGAAAAAACCTTTCATGCTTTGAGGACTCTCACTCGTCCTCATTTCCTCGAAACTATTCCTAACTTAGTCCCTTTAATCCTTCATTTTGGTGGAATTGAAGCCTTCAGAAAAGTGAATCAAAGTATTAGGGATGTTAGTCGCTGGTGGCGGTGATTCTTGTTCTATGAATTAGCCTCCACCTTACCCAATTGAATCAGCAGTCTGCTCCCCAGTGTCTTCGGCAAGCGCAGAAATCCAATAAAATAGTGAATAGGTGACATCGGGAAAAAATCATCTATGGCAACTACATCAGAAGACGTATGGCGACTCTTAGCCGAATTAGCGACTGCTCAAGCCGAATTAACTGCTGCTCAAAAAGAAACTGACAAACAACTCAAGGAGACTGACCTACTATTGAAGGAAGTTAGTCAACAACAGAAGGAAAACGCCCAACAAATCAAGGAAACTGACCGACAACAGAAGAAAACTGACAAACAACTCAAAGAATTAGGTCAGCAAATTGGGGGACTCGGTGCAAAATTCGGCAGCTTTACCGAAGGACTTGCCCTTCCTTCAATGGAAACGATTCTCAGGCAACGCTTTGGTATGGAAGTGGTTAGTCCCAGTGTCCGAGTCAGTAAAAATGGACAACACCTAGAAATTGATGTCCTTGCCTATACCAATGGTGAGCTAAATACTGCTTATATCGTTGAGGTTAAAAGTCATGCCAGAGAGGAATCTATTACTCAGTTAAAAAGTATTTTGCAACGGTTTCGCCGCTTTTTTTCTGAACACAAAGATAAAAAACTCTATGGCATATTAGCAGCCGTTGATTTATCCCCAGAATTACGGGAAAAAATTCTGCAAGAAGGGCTTTATGTGGCTCGGATTCATGACCAAGTATTTGAACTCGATATTCCCGATAATTTTCAACCTCAACCTTATTAAAACAGCAAAGGCGATCGCTTTTGATCTGATCTTGTCAGGGATGATTAGCCCAATATCAAGAACAATCACCTTCTTTTCTCAATCATCGATCGTTTTGACCTGTAAGGGCAAGTCAAAAATTTTTCCCTACCCCCACCCCCTACACCCTGTAAACTTTTCAGGTTCTCTGTCCCCCCGTGAGGGATCGGGATTTTGGGGAGGAGGGGATTTAGTTAAATAATCTTTGCAGAAAAGTGCTTTGATCCCGCAGGAAAACCTGAGCGCAATTGCGCCCTGGCATCCCCGAAATTGAGCCGCCGGGGTGAGTTCCTGCCCCGGTTAAATAAAGGTTTTTAATGGGGGTTTTGTAGTTAGCTATTTCCGGCAAAGGACGCAGGAAAATCATCTGATCTAAGGTCATATCAAGATGATAGTAATTACCTTTATAGGAACCCAAACGATTAGCTAATTCGGCCGGACTTTCCACCCGACGGGCAATAATGGCGGATTTGAGATTTGGGGTATAATCGGCCAGTTTATCAAGAACTCGATCGGCCACGCGATTTTTTAATTCTTCCGTCCATCCCGTGCCGTTTAATCCTGTTCCCTCGGCCCCGGCAATCTGATAGGGGGCAAAAAATTCGATCCAGAGGGTATGCTTGCCTTGGGGGGCCATGGAGGGATCGAGAATAGTGGGGACATCTAGGTACATCGAGGGATTTTCGTCGGGAATCTGCCCCAAAATCGTTAAAGCGTGGGCCTGTTCAACGTGACGCACGGAATCGGCGATGAGAATTGTTCCCTGTAAATACTCCTCTTTGTGATCATAAGCCTCGAACCTTGGCGCTTCGGCGAGGGCGCAATCAATTTTAAGAATTGTTTCATTGTTATTGACAATTCGCCGTTCTACCCTTTCTCGCAATTCCGGATCGGCGGCATCCACATCGGCGGGAGCGACTAACTGTAAAAAGACTCGTCTAGCGTCAATATTAGAGATAACACCCGCTTTTGCCAGATATTCCTGTCCAGAGTCCACCCTAACCCCGATCGCTTGTCCTTCCTCGATTAGAATCTGTTTAACCTTCTGCTCGGTTAAAATTACCCCACCGAGACTAACAACGCATTTCACCAGAGCCTCGGTTAGTGCGCCCGTACCACCACGAGGGCGAGCCACTCCAGGGGAATGACGCATCGCCATCATCATCATCCCGGAGGTAATACCTTTTTGGGAGGGAGGAGCGCCAATTTCTGCCGCTAGACGAGCCAGGGGTGCTTTGACAAATTCGCTCTCAAACCACTCATTGAGGACATCTTCGGGGGAAGTAATCATCGTGCGGATGAAGTCGAGCAGTTTCTTTTTCGAGCCGATCGCTTTCCAGACACTAGCTAAGGCACTAGAGTTATAATTGCGGGCGATTCTGAGCAAATCTTGGGGCGGGGCATTAAACCAAGGACCGATCGCATTCATCAACTGCGCCCAATAGTCGATAAACTGAAGGTAGCGATCGGCATCTCGCGGACAAAACTGGGCAATTGCGGCGTGAGTTTTTTCCAGAGAGCGATAGGAAAGAAAATATTGGCCGGAGGGATGGGGACAGAAAACGGTAGGATCGAAGAATAAATACTCTAATCCGTGGCGTTTTAGCTCCAATTCCTCAATTACCGGTCCCAAAAAGATAAATTCGTGATCGATCGCACAGAGATTAAACTTAAAATCGGGGGCTAGATCTGGGATAACCGCTTCTGTGGTTGCCGCTCCTCCTGGTACGCTACGCTGTTCCAGAAGCAGGACGCGATAACCGGCTTTGAGGAGATAGGCGGCACAAACTAAACCATTATGCCCCGCACCGATGAGGATGACATCGTAACTTTCCATGCAGTTTCAAAAATTCCTATTTTTAATTTTGCGCTTTTCTTGGCCTTAATATGTTAAAAATAGTTAAAGATTAGCTGCGGTCAGCAGATTTCAGCGAGCAGTTATTAGTAAGAAGCTAGAAAACATTTAATTTTTCCTTTTTTTTATGAGTTCTTCCATCAAAGTTATTCAACCATCGGGTATTTTAGATGGCAACCAAGCCAGCCAATTTCGCCAAGAAATTGCCGAAGCCGTGCAGGGAGGTTCAGAAGTTATTATCGTTGATTTCAAGGATGTCACCTTTATGGATAGTTCTGGTTTAGGGGCGCTAGTTTTATCCTTAAAAACTGTGCGTTCTGCGGGTGGTAAACTATTGATTTGCTCGATTAATGATCAGATAAAAATGTTATTTGAATTGACCGATATGGATCGAGTTTTTGAAATTTTTAATAACCGAGAAGAATTAGAACAAATAATCTCGGAAATTAATTAATAAAAATCCACCTGCATGATCGAAAGATCATCCTTAAAATTGCCATCAAATTGTAAAGCTTGAATTTCTCCAATAAAATTATCGAGATTTTTGGCGGAATTACAGTGATAATTTCGTAAAGATTGAATAAAGTTTTCTAGTCCCCACATCCTACCATCAGCACAATCGATCTCGTAAATTCCATCGCTAAAAAGATAAAGACTACTGGGTAAATTCAGGGATTGAACCTGATTAATATATTCTGCTTCTAGAAACATCCCGATGGGAAAACCGGGGGCTTTCAGTCTGGTTTCCATCACCTGGCCAAAAGGTTTTTGAGTCAGGAGAACTGCCGGGGGATGACCGGCACTGGCATAGGTTAACTGTTGTTGTTTCTGATCATAAATTCCGTACCAGATAGTAAAATATTTATCATTCTTAGGACTGATTTGATAAACTTGATTTAACCCTTGTAAAACCTGATTAGGTTGATAGTAATTAACCTGAGTTAAACCACGAGAACGGAGTAAATTAATCACCGAAAGGGAAGGTAAAGCCGCTCGCAACCCATGGCCTGCCACATCTAAAAGATATAACATCAAATGGTCATTATCTAACCAATAATAATCAAAGCCATCGCCCCCCAATCGACGAGAAGGAAGGAAGCGAAAATCGATAGCAAGTTTTGGAGAAATGAAAGGTTCTGGTAACAGCGATCGCACATAGTCCGCCGCCTCCGCTAACTCCATTTCTAGTAATTGTTTTTGCGCTCGCAGATCGTGACTTAATTGATGCAAACGCATTCCCGCCCGCACGCGCGCTCTTAACTCATTAATCTCGATCGGTTTACATAAAAAATCATCCGCCCCCGCATCCAATCCCCTCACCCGATCCTCCACCGATCCCAAAGAAGTTAAGAGGATAAAAAAAGTCGTTGACAGTTGGGGATTGAGCTTAATTTGCCGGCAAACTTCCAACCCATCGATCCCCGGCATCATCCAATCACAAATAATCATCGCTGGTTTTAGTTGCCCCGCTTGCTTTAATCCTTCTTCCCCATCACTGGCAACTAAAACCTCGTATTCCTTCTGCAAAGTGCGGCTCAGAAACGTTTGAATTACTCCATCATCATCAATTACTAGAATTCGTACCATCTTTTTTGTGACTCGATTATCTCAATCTTACTGCTTACCCCTGACCCCCTGACGGATGACTTTGCTTGTACCTCAAGACGGGATTAAATCCAGAATCGAGCTAATACATCATTCATAGTTTGGGAAAAATGGTATAACTTCTAGCGTAAGGCATTGCAGAGGTAAGCCGGGGGTGAAGATTTCTTTTCAGGTAGATAGCGATCTCAAGTCCTTAGATACCGTTTTAAACTATTTTGAGCAACTTGAACGGGCGGGCATTCCCCAAAAAGACTGGCTCCAGTGTCAGCTTGCTCTTGCCGAAGGTTTTACTAATGCGGTCCGTCACGCTCACCGACACCTACCTCCCGAAATCCCGATCGAGATCGAGATCGAGATTACCCGATCCCAGATGGAAATTCGCATCTGGGATCGGGGTTCCGCCTTCGATTTAGAGGACTTTATCGAGAAAAACGCCTATCATGACTATAGTTTCTCTGGTCATGGGCAAGGACTGCCCATCCTCCAAAAAATCGCCGATCAACTCAGTTATACTCGCAGCGAAGATCAGCGCAACTGTCTGTTAATTATTAAACAATTTTCCCGCCATGAATCCGATCGCACCCCTCGTTTCTCCTAGTTGGTTAGTGACTAATCTCGATCGCCCCGATCTGATGGTTATTGACTGTCGTTTTCAATTAAACGATCCCGATCTCGGTTATCAAGAGTATTTAGCCAATCATATTGAAAATGCCTTCTATTTACACCTCGATCGCGATTTATCGGCTCCCGTTGCCCGTCATGGCGGCCGTCATCCTTTACCGAATCCGCAGACAATAGCCGCTAAATTAAGCTCTTTGGGGGTGATTTCTGGTCAAACCCATGTCATCGCCTACGATGCCTCCCGTTTTGCCTTTGCCAGTCGTCTCTGGTGGTTATTACGTTATCTGGGCCATGAACGAGTCAGCATTCTCGATGGTGGTTGGCAAAATTGGTTAAATGCCGGTTATCCCGTCTCCAATCAGATACCTGTGCCGAAAACCGGCGCTTTTCTCCCCCAAGTTCAACAGGATTGGGTAGTCACGATCGAGGAGGTAAAAAGGCAAAAAGAGCAAGGGGGAGTGGTGTTAATTGATGCCAGGGAAAGCGATCGCTATCGGGGCGAAAGGGAACCGATCGATCCGATCGCCGGCCACATCGAGGGGGCGCTTAATTATCCCTGGTTAGAAGTCACCGATAGTCAGGGTTTTTCTCAACCCCGGGCCCGGCAAAAACAACGTTGGCAAGAGCGGCAAGGCGATCGAGAAATTATCCTCTACTGTGGTTCGGGAGTGACAGCCTGTGTTAATGTCCTTTCCCTTACCCTAGCCGGATACGACAATGTTAAGCTATATTCTGGAGGTTGGAGTGATTGGTGTTCCTACCTGATCTAACCGGCCCTATTGATACCCATCTATCGAGAAAGATTATCAAAATGACCTAATTACTGTACAATCTCCCTATTATCACTTTTAATTATTCCCAAACTATTATCTAGTTTGTCTCCTAGACAAAAAAGCTAATTTTTATTCTAGTTGCTATCTTTTTGCTCTCAAATCACCGCTATTCCTCAAAGAATAGTCGTTTTCCCCCGTAAAATTACTAAAAAGTAATTTTATAGTTAAACTCTATAAAAAATTAGGTATGTATTTTGTATGACAGAAGCCGGTCTTTGTCATTGTAATGGTGGCGGCCGTCCGAAAGATCGCCTTTCGATTTTTGTGGATGGCAATAATATGTTTTATGCTCAACAAAAAAATGGTTGGTTTTTTGACCCGCGCAAGGTGTTAAATTATTTCACCAACGACCCGAATATTATGTTAATTAATGCCTTTTGGTACACGGGGTTAAAAGATTCCCAAGATCAAAGAGGTTTTCGCGATGCTTTAATTAGTTTGGGTTATACGGTGAGAACAAAAATTTTGAAAGAATATTATGATGATAGTTCCGGTCGTTTTTCCCAGAAAGCTAATTTAGATATCGAAATTGTCGTCGATATGTTTAATACCGTCGATCAATACGATCGAGTGATTTTATTTAGCGGTGATGGCGATTTTGAACGAGCGATCGAACTATTGCGCTCTAAAAATACTCATATTACCGTAGTTTCTACGGAAGGGATGATCGCTAGGGAATTACGCAACGCCACCGATCGCTATATTGACCTGAACGATATTCGCAAAGATATCGAAAAAAGTGATTATTAACCAGCCGTTTTCTCTTTAAACCGGCTATTTACCCCCTTTTTCTTTATTGGTAGTCCTCACCCCAACCCCTCTCCCAGAAGGGGATCGGTGAGGCAATTAACCATCTCTTGTTTATTTTTCCTTGAGTCGAAATAGTAAAAACTGATTGACCTGATTGGGATTAAAATTATTATCACTGACTAAAATCAAAGAGCGACTACCATCCGGTAATCTTGGACCGAGGGTCATTCCTTCCAAATTATCTAAATCAATCCCCAAAGTCCCTAAATCTAGTAATAATTTTTTCCGCAAGGGTTGCACCTGTAAAGCTTCTAATTCTCCCGGTATCCGAGCAATTTTCGACGTATCAGTGGCACTCCCATTAACTACCTGAAATAGTTTCGCTCCAAAACCTTCTAAACCAAAAGTTCGCTCTAAACTGAGAAAATAACCCTCTTTTTCTAAAGCTAATAATTCCGTTAAACCGTAGTATCTCGCACCACTGGGTGGCTCATCTAACACATACAATTGTTCTGATACTAACACAGGCGCACCAATCGGATCGATCACATAATGAAGAAGTCGCACTCTGAGATTTTCTGCTCTTTTTCCCGTGGGACTATCTTGAATTAAAGCGCTTTCTGTGGCAGTAAACAAACGAAAAGGATCGTCTTTGAGAGTGCTGGTAATCCCTAAAGTTAAGGATTCAAATCCTAAATTATCCCCGATTCCTTTTTGATTGCTATCATCCGGTAAAAAGCGATTAGGAATTAACAAAGACTCCTTTAATTGTCCCTGCAAATCAAATTCAGCCACAAAAGGAGCAATTCCCTCTTTAACCGCACCTTCACTGGAAATAAACAAAGTTTGTCGGGGCGAAAAAGCGATACCTTCTGGGTCGATCGATCCCTTTTTAAAAGTTTCTCCCTTGCCATCTTTTAGGAACGTGACCGCCTCTAAATTAACTTTTTCGATTTTTTCACCATTTATCTGCAAACTAGCCCGATAAAAGCGGGCCGGAGCTTTCTGAGAACGATCATCACTGAGGAGATAAAAGCGGTTATTGGCACGATCATAGCTAATTGCCGATAATCCCCCCACCCTTGTCCCTTGATAATCCGCTTCTGGTAATTGATATTCTCCCAAAAACTCGACCGAGAGGGGTAGAAACATTCGTTGTTCTGCTAAAACTTGCGGGGAGACACCACAGGACCCCAGACTAAAGGTTACAATCAAACTAGCAATTAAACCCAAAATTGGGAAACGAAAATTTTCGGCAGTCAGTCTCTTATAGAATTGATCGATCACAAAATATCACCCTCTACTACGCTCCTATCAATCTATTATGCTACGTTTTTCTCTCAGTTTATGGCTCTGTTTGATCGGTACTTCCCTTCCTCTCCTAGCACAAACAGAAACTCCTGCACCCAATCCCCTCGAAACTCCCCTACAAAGTCCTTTATTGCCGGCAATCGATCGCCCTTTAACTCCCTTAGAGCGTCGTCAACTGTTATTATACATCGATCAACGCGATGCTGAAGCTCAAGCTAAATACGATGGGGGATTAAATGAGGAAGCTTTTCCTATCTGGTATGAAGTGATTAAATTAAATCGTTATTTAGGGGCAAAAGAAGAAGTAAAATCTTTGGGAAAAGTGGGGTTAGCAGCTTGGAATCGAGATCGAACCGAGGAGGTTAAATTAATTACTGCTCGTTTAAAATCTCTGCAACAAACCGCAGAAACTAACCAGACAATGGACGGGGAATTATTAGCATTACTAGGTACATCATATCAACAGGTACGAGCTTTTAATGAGGCGATAATCATCTATGATCAAATTCTAGCTGATGCCAGACAATCTGGGGATAATGTGGCAGTAGAAGCAACTTTAAATAAACTTGGTCAAATTCATTTATCCCGTTTTGATTATCAAAAAGCCGCTCCAGTATATGAGGAATTATTAACTATTTCTAAGGGGCAGAATAATTCTTTAACTCAAGGAATTTATTTGCAAAGACTAGCAGAAATTTATCGAGAATCTCTGCAACCAGCTAACGCAGTAAAAATTAAAGAAGAAATAGCTGAAACCCAGATCAGAAATCAGCAAATACAGTTAATCCCCGCTCTAAAAATTCAAATTGGTTTGGATTATCAAGCTTTAAAAGATGCAAATAAAGCCAGCCAAAACTTTCAAGAAGCCTATTCTCTCGCTTTTGCTTTACAACAGTACGGCACCGCAGGAGAAGCTTTAAATAAGTTGGCCGAACTTTATAAAAGTTATCAACAGGTAGATTATGCTTTACAAATCTATCAAGAATTAATTAAAGTCCATGAATTGGGTTATAATTACTACGGTTTAATGAACACCTACGATCAAATCGGTCAAATTTATCTAGAGAGAAAAAATTATCCCCAAGCTTTACTCGCTTTCCAAAAAGGCGCGGAATTAGCCCAAGCTATCCGTTATCGTGAACAATATTTTCAAACCCAAATCACCCAAGTTAATCAAGCAATAAATAATCCTGAACAGTTTTGAAGCCATCAGCCATCAGCTTTTTTATTCCTATATCCCTGATAACTGATAACTGATTCGCCACTTCTATCGGGTGTATCACTCCAGCCGTTTTGTGGGAGAATCCTTTGTTATTCGTCTTAATCACGAACTAAGCGGGGAACAGATCGAACAAATTAACCAAAACTTCGGCGATATCCTAGTTAAGGGGAAAATCGAACCTAGTCAAATTCTAGAACGAGAAAGTCGGGATTCCACCCACCATTTACCCCGTCTAGTTTTTTACTTTAACGGCAAGAATTACGGACGCTTGTATCAGTTAATTGATCACATCAACGATTTGAGTCCTGTAGTTGCCCTCGAAGAGCATCCCGAAAGAAAATAAACCCTAGGCCAGAGTTTCCGGACAGTATCCTAAACCCTTAGTAAATTGTTGCCGAAAAACCTCTATATCTTGCTGATCCGGGGTACCATGGGACACGATCGCCACTTGGTAACGACGCATGACATCAATAGGAGATTGTCCCGTTTCCAAACTCCAAAAAACCATCTGGAGACGCATTTCCGGTTGATAGGGAATCCCTAACTCATTCATGTAGGCGCGAAAATCACCGTGTTGGCAAGGGGTGAGCATTTGATTAAACTTTATCTTGACCACCCAACCATTAATCTGATGGATAACCGTCATCACGGAGGAGGGCAGATGAGTCATCGATCGCAGGTATTCGGTGACTCGTAGCGTTAGACTAGCGTTAGCAAGAAAATAGAGATAGTCCATAGTGGCCGCTGGGATGTTGGCTAATAGTCACGATTAGTGTTATATCTCTAGTCTGACGATAAACCGTTCCAGATACCAAGGGGAGAAATCCCCGATTTAGTGAAGTTCGCTTGGGTAGAATTACCCAACTTTTGCGAAGATCTTTATGATGATAATGATGATGATCCCTGACCAATTACTCTCCAGCTACGATTATCACCTTCCTCCGGAGTTAATTGCCCAAAATCCCGCAGAACCCCGAGATAGTTCCCGTCTTTTGGTGGTAGATTCTCCCAATAGTCATAATTTAGCTATTTTTCGGGATTTACCCACTTGGTTAGAGTCGGGGGATTTGCTGGTTTTCAACGATACCCGCGTGATTCCGGCCCGTTTATTTGGACGTAAAACCACGGGTGCCCCCGTAGAAATATTACTATTAGAAGAACAGGATGACCATCGTTGGTTATCTTTGGTGAAACCGGGAAAACGCTTTAAAGTCGGTTCAGAAGTCCTTTTTTATCCGAAAACAGGGCGAACGGAAGACAAAGAAAAATTATGGTCAGCGAAAGTAATCGATCGAGATCTGAACACCGGTGGTCGTCTGCTGGAATTTCAACGTCATCCCCAGCGTAGTTTTTGGGATATGTTGGAGGAGTACGGTCATATTCCTTTCCCCCCCTATGTCACCGAATCAGAGGCGGAAGAAGACCGTTATCAAACAGTTTACGGTGATAAACAGGGTTCTGTGGCCGCTCCCACGGCCGGATTACATTTTACTCCCGAATTATTCCATAAGCTCGCCCAGAAGGGCATAGATACCGCCTATATCACCCTTCATGTGGGAGTGGGAACCTTTCGTCCCGTGGAAGTGGAAAATATTACAGAACACCTAATGCACCAGGAATTTTTGCAGATTTCCGCCGAAACTGCCGAAAAAATCGCCCAAACAAAGGCTAGAGGTGGCCGGGTTATCGCCGTGGGAACCACGGTAGCTCGCGCCTTGGAAGGGGCAATTAAAGAAACTAAGAGCGAGACATTAACCGCTTTTCAGGGAAAAACGAATTTATTTATCTATCCGAGTTATCAATGGCGGGTTATCGACGGCATGATCACTAATTTTCATCTACCCAAGTCCAGTTTAATGATGTTAGTCAGTGCCTTAATCGGACGGGAAAGACTACTGGCATTGTATCAAGCAGCTATTCAAGAGCGTTTTCGTTTCTATTCCTTCGGTGACGCTATGTTAATCCTACCCAGCGCTTGCAGCAGTAATCAGTAGTCAGGAGGCAAAAGGCAAAAGGCAAAAGGCAAAAGGCAAAAGGCAAAAGGCAAAAGGCAATAGGCAAAAGGCAATAGGCAATAGGCAAAAGGCAAAAGGCAATAGGCAATAGGCAATAGGCAAAAGGCAGCTTTGTTCTCCCCACACCCCACACCCCACACCCCACACC